>OLSH01000397.1_pt1 | contig 40484 bp, 27 predicted proteins | sample 1643221 | NCBI WGS metagenome assembly OLSH01 (sample SAMEA3136681, study PRJEB25190) | human gut metagenome | biome: human gut; feature: human-associated habitat; material: faeces | place: Austria | collected 2013 | reverse complement strand
TTATTATAATATAAGAAGATAGCCAGACGAGTCGTAACGTCAGGCTCATCTCGAAGGAATAATCTTGTGAAATGGCCTTTCTGTTATCGAATTATAAAGGATAACGAAGGGCTATTTTTTCTTATGTATTAAGTTTTGATGCATTGTATCTCTTAGCATCTTAGCGTTCCCAAAATCTAAATATTCCATTATATCGCGTAGTTCGATGTGATTATAGTTTGCTTTTCCATCTTCATAGGTAAGATATATATTGTATTCATACTGATCATCCTGTATCAATTGAATCATACGAGATTTTTTACCAGAATTATATTGATCCATAAGATAAGAAGGAACCCCATTATTCCACACCACTGCAGACTGAATCGGTACCTCTTGTAATAGAAGTGATGGAGATGCATAGAGATAGTCACGTAGAACACGATTACAATATGCCAATATCGGGCTTTCAGTATCAGTAACAGGCCCTCTTTCAATAACGAATTCCATTCCATGCCCCTGATACACACGCTTATTTAAATTGGAATGATTCGTATCATTCGTTTTTAGCACCATGCCCTTTGGCACACGATACGTAATATTTTCCCATGTAATAAGATCGCTGATGCTATCCAATGTATCCAACGATTGCATAGAAGGAATCACAATATTCGCCATTGCTGACTCTAAGTTCGTTACAACATCCGATTGACCAAACTTACTCAACGTAGCGATGTACGTATGATTTGGCTGGTCATCAAATATAACATGGGCAAGCATCATAGGATTATTATCGTTCTTTGATGATTCTGTTATTATCCAAGTTCCTGCTCGTATACCAGGATATATGAAAGTTCCTTTACGTCCAGCGCTACTTTCATTAAAAGCTTGTTCCGGCGTTTCCGTAGTACCAGAAAGCGAAGCCATTGCATAACGGTCTATGGCAAATGATGTAATATCCTCACGTTTTAAAGGGGTCACTATCCCCTCCACAGTCCTAATCGGAGCTGTCAGTTTAGCATTATACCCCTTTTCATGTAATAAAATGACCGTTGAATCATGGGAAAGCAAGTCCATATACCTAATATTAGCCTTCTTTAATGCATCAGCATTGGCTAGACTCATTCCAGGCTCACTTGCAACGTCGTCTATCTCTTTAAATCTGAGTTTTAGAGATTCCTTAATCTCAAAGTCAGGTACTTTACTAGTATTGCCATACCGATAATTCTGATATGCATTTCCTGGAATACTTGCATCTGCCCCTGGCACAGGCGGTTGTCCCTCGGGCACAGTGTATTGCGCCGCATTAATAGGCATGGTAAAAGCTAACGCCATAGATACACCTAGCAATATCGTTTTTAGTTTCATACAACACCTCTCAAACAACAATAGGCACGTTCTCTTATTGGTATAAGTATACTATATCCACGAGAACGTGCCTATTTTATATTCTATACGTCAATGCAACGATGCTAATGGAACACATAGCTCATCCAAGACACCAGTGCCTTCTTGTACTCTTCAATGGTAGAAAATTTCGGTGTATAGTTTGTTAACCATTCGGTTAGTGTAGGTTGTGTCGCCTCTGGGTCTACGGCAATTGGTAAATCCCAGATATTACCATGTTTGCCTTCAAAGTAGCGCCATTTGTCTTGGGCAAAGCTCACCAAGGCATAAGCCTTATCATATTGCTCCTTCGCAAGGTCTAATTTGCCAAGGCTTTCATTAATCTGAGCCATAATACTATAATCCGATGCATTCCATGGATATCCTAATGCGGTACCGGCCCAGCCAAATTTATACTCCTCATCGATGAGGGTTTGTAAATTCCGCTTGTACATCTTGGCCCGTCGAATGTCGCCAAAATGGACGGCCAATTTCACCATATATTTGACACATTCAAGGTACGCGTAATGATCCTGCGTATGCCGCCAATAATTGGAATTTTCATAGGTCGCATCCCATAGGGTACCTAATTCTTCCCAGCGTTCTTGATCCATATGATCTAGGTGAAAGTGCCACACAGCTTTAAGCCACAACAAAAAGGCCGCATTTGTATAGTTCCAATAGTGATTACCTTGTGTATACTCATCTTCGGCTTCGTATCCATTCTCATTTAGTAAAACATGCATTTGGCTAACCCAATCAAGACGCATGGAGAAAAGCGGTGGATATGAGGTTTCAATATAGCGCTCATAACCAACGCGATTGTCCGTTTCTACATAAAAATGCAATAACGCAAGTTGCAAATAGTCAAGGTCAAAGGCACTCGACGGATTTGCCAAGTTATTAATGAATGCATCCGAATAACTTTCATACTCTAATGGATCCTTTTCCTGAGCCTGAATCAACTCTTTGAATAGACTTTCAGCCTCACTACGCCCTGTGAAAGCATAGGCCAGCGCCCGATACCACTTGGACAGACGACCTACTTTCAACATATACTCGTACTGCCACGAATCCGGCGAAGGAATATCTGCATGAGCGACCAAATCATCTAGGAAATTCACGATAGGAATCACATTGTGGTACATGCGCTCGCCTCGTATGGCACGCTGACACGCATCCAGTGCACAATACACGTGGCAACATAATTCCACGTCCACCGGCGGCATATCATCCGCTTTATTCATGCCAAAGGGGTCATCAAATCTAAAGGAATCATCCGTATCAATCAAACCTTCTAGGCCAAATGAAGTATCCCTGCCAAACGGACGATTCATACTGAACGGATTGGAGTCATCCATTACCGATAAGAGCTCGTCACCCACCCCCACATACCGCTTGCGATACAATTCCTCCACACGGTCTACATAAGGAACGAGAACATCCAAATACTGCTTATATTGATGCACCTTCGGACGCAATTCGACGCCCAGATTCTCTGTTGAAAGTTCCCGAATCACGTGTGCCACAAGAGGAAATACCTGCTGTTCTTTCACATAGCCAAGCACGCCATCATCATAAGTAGGCACCTGCTTTAAGGTACGACGAACCATCGTATATTGGATATTCCAACATTGCCGAATCAACGGATTCAGCCAACGTTCACACTCATCATAGACGCCAATAGCTGCCTCTTCAGAAGGTCCCATGTACATTTTATACATGGACTCACAAATATGTTGTAACAATCTATCCCTCGACAAGGTCTTGAGCGCGTCCGATTCTGTTTCTCCTTCCATAGCTTGCAACATATAGGCACCAAGCGCATCGGCAAGGAGTAAAAATTCAGAATGAACCTGTGTAGGCTCGGTCATTACGTAGTGATTCGGAACCGAAAAGGCATCAACACCTTCACTGAATATATCCTCATCCGCGGCCTTTATATCCTCCAAGGACTGTTGCAACACGCCGAGAGATAGAGGCGTTTCTATATGCTTAACGTCGGATAAATGGCCATATGTCCCCTCATCGGAAAACAAGGTCGTTATGAAATGACGTAGCATATTATCGAAAACATATTGCACTTCATCCTTAGGTGGACGGCCCTTTTGAAATAATAACTTGCGACCTCTGTGGCTTTTATACAAGACATACACCTCATACTCACCCGTACGGGGTTTTTCTAATAGAGGCTGTCCGTTATACGTACCATAGCGGATAAATTCGGGCAAAGAAAACAAGAACGCACTGCGACACTCCTCAAAGGGCTTGCCCATCTCCTCACACACGGCCTTGACGAACGCGCGAATCCGCTGCCGTTCCAGCTCAACATGAGGACCATTGACAACCACATCGTCTTGCTCCTCATCATAAAATGGGATGATCCCACCTGTATTAAAATCCAAGCCAAGTAAAAACGTTGTCGTTTCCTTCCCCTCTATCGGCGGGAACAAGGACGGCCGAATGGCATTAAATATGCCCGTTGTGCTAATCGTAACGTGATGCATAGTACCTCCTATATAACAAAACTCTATCTACACTTATGATTCTAATCTATCTAATCAAATGCCTCTGTGATACCAAATGATGGATGCAAAACTGATATAAAACACCTACCATCTTATGCCGCCATGACAGACACGCCGTAATCCAATAGTCGCTGAATAACATCAGGGTCATCATCATAAAAACACAAATCTTCTGGCCCACATTGAAATAATGAGCAAAAATCTTGAATGGCGTGAACCACATCACCAGCAGACTTATCGCTAAACCGGATGGCCTTGTAATCCGTCACATTGTGAAAGTTCAACAGCAACCGCACTCGTTCTGGATCAGCGGCGGTCCACAAAGCGCAATACTCGCTACCTTGGGTAATCAGTAAATGCGCCATTGCAAGGTTAAGCGTGGTTTCTTCCAAATGGGTGCGCACATAAGCTTGCTTATGGGATGTGATAAATCCTAATTCTTGGTCTGTGAGCTGTGGATACCAGCTACGCACCACATCCCGCGTAATGCGGACCGGTATAGTTGCACTTAGTTCCAGTCCCACCTGATCCAAGGCGTACACATAACCGGCTGTATTTAATTGATTGGTAAACACTAATGTATTATCTACATCGACGATGTGAAACATAGAACCTCCTCTATCAAACTATACCTATTACTTCTAACTGATTCGTAATGATGCGGACATCATAATCACAACAGCCAATTACTATAGGACTTAAAACAGTGTATCTGCCAGTTCCAATGATGGGTTCACGAGCTGAACGATATCCTCAACAGTGACTGCCAATGTATCTGCTTTTCCCTTCGCCACCACAAGTTGCCGCGCTTGTTGCGATGCCAATAAACTACGATTTAATTTCATATCTCGTGCATTGTCATCGGTGGCAGCATTATACATGGCACATGCCATATGTCCATACTTACTAGCCTTTGCCATGGCATGGCGAGAACCGCTATCCCCATCACGACCTTCATAGCTAGCAATGAGGATGACCGCCTTAGCAAATAAGGCTTGCAATCGATCTCGCTCTACAAAGCGATTGATGGCTTCATGACGGCTATGTGGCTCGTCGCAGTACTCAGTAATGACGAGGCCTCCCGTTTCAACGATGCGCTGCGCCATATCGCGATGAGCAGCAGGGAATATGGAGTTCAGTGGTGATGGCAAAATGGCAATGGTTTTTCCACCACAATCCATGCATACCGTATGGGCAATACCATCGCAGCCCTTAGCGAGGCCACTCACGATATGCTGATTGTAATGGACTAATTGCTCAACAATCTTGCTTTCACGGGCCACCTGCTCATCGGTAGGCGTCGTATACCCGATGACCGCCACATTCCGGTTCAAATCGCTAAGCAGACTAAGGTCGCCCTTGTAGAACAAGAGATAGGGCCGGTCGCCATTGGGTGCGTTGATGTTCACGATGGGAAAATCCGCATCAAAGCAGCACACGGCGCCATCCATCCAGTCCATATCGTCCATCGCCACGGATAAGCTGTGCACCGCCTCATCAATGTGAGGGATGTCGTCCATCATGCCGAGGAATTCATCGGCTGTTTTCCACGTATTGTGAAAGCTAGCTCTCGATTTGATCTGGTTGGTGGCTTGTTGAACAGCCCAAATTTTCAAAGCTATAGGTGAAATGTTCATATTATGCTCCTCTTTTATACGCATTTCGATTGGTGTAGGCTACGGCGTAGAAAACGACGCGCGCCGCACCAGCATCGTACAATGCTTGAATACAATCTTCGTCAACATTGACTGTTTTTGTATAAATATCATCGATTAAAATAACCGTTCTACCCTTGATGTACTCGTGCTGGATATCGCAAGTATCCTTGGTAATCCCTGGGTAGGGCTCACTACCAGTATTCTCAAAATTAGACACAGGCTTACGCAAGTGCGTCATCTTGGTACTGGTATGGCGCAAAATACAATCCGTACCGTCAATGACGGATAAATTATCGGCCTGTAGGGCTTTCACAGTAGTCCGCACAGCGGCCTTAAAACCGAGCTGCCAATTGCACATCCCCGACTTGGATCGTGGCACCGCCATGAGAATGGCCGTATCCAAACCTTCAGCATCCATGACCTGCGGAATATCCTGTATCATTAACGACGCTGCTTGCCTAGAGGCTGCTCGCAACGTATCTGGATGTGTAGAAACAAATATATTTTTCAAGGTATTCAAATAATCTGGATTGCCTGGTTGTCCGTACCCTACATAATATAAGTGAAAGTAACCGGTACAATCATGGGATAAAAAATCATTTTTTTGAATAGTAAATTGTTCCATAAAGAACCTCCGTGTATAAAAACTCATATAACTCATGTAATACAAACAACATACTAGGCTAAGCCCACTGGCAAAAATCAGCTCACCATCTGCACGATTCATGTTCTATTAGAAAGGAGTCTATTATTATTTCTTATTCAAAGGAGGTATATCATGCTACTGATTTACAACCAATGGACTTAACTTGTGAGTTCATTATACGGAGATTCTCTATGGGGAGATAATCAAAAAAACTAGGAACAAAAAAAGAGCCGTTTTAAAACAGCTCAGAATGTATGTCCTGCATACTTAATGGCAGAACATACTCATTAGACGAAAGCATACGGATTTATCTATGTTTGACGATGAATGAAACCGTCGTTATAATATAAGAAGATAGTCAGACGAGTAGACACGTCAGGCTCATCTCGGAAAACATAAAATTTTGAGAAATGGCCTTTTCGTTTTTACTAATCTCCGGGTTAGTGGAAATGAAGGGCTATTTGTCTTTTCCTAGACAAATAAGCGCTATTAATATCCCAACAATAAGGACTGTGATCATCTATATTTGACGATGAGTGCAACCATCGTTATAATATAAGAAGATAGTCAGACGAGTGGATACGTCAGGCTCATCTCGAAATCTATAAAATATTAGGAAATGGCCTTTCTGTTATCGAATTATCGAAGATAACGAAGGGCTATTTGTCTTTTTCTAGACAAATAAGTGCTATTAATGCCCCAAAGGCAATGACCACGGTCATCACCTGTAATAAGAGCATAATGATTTCATAATCACTCATAGGCTTACCCCTCCCTTCAATAACGAAGAGAGGCCCAACCTCGTCTAACTATCTTATGTTAATTATATATCAAACAAATATACGATACAATAAGCATCGTATTATAGAGATTTATAGATGAAAACTCTACCTTAGGAGATCTAGGGTAGAGTTTTTTGTGTTTGTGGAGTATTCCTATCAGATTATTAAGTTTTTTGTCATATACCGTTAGCGGTAAGTACTGTTGCAACGCCCAAGAGAGGTCTATTATGACACATGTATGTTTTATGTTTCAATACCGTAAACGGTAAGTACTGTTGCAACGATTAATGGAGTTCCACAAGTCGACAATGGATTGTTTCAATACCGTAAACGGTAAGTACTATTGCAACTAATAATGAACATGAAATTGGATTTCGATATAGTTTTAGTTTCAATACCGTAAACGGTAAGTACTGTTGCAACAAACTAACACAGGTTGCTTTTAATGTAGATGAATTGTTTCAATACCGTAAACGGTAAGTACTGTTGCAACTATCAAACATTTCCCTACAATCTGCTACATTAAAGACGTGTTTCAATACCGTAAACGGTAAGTACTGTTACAACTTCCATAGTACTTTTAAGAAGGAGGGCATTATTATGTCTAGTTTCAATACCGTAAACGGTAAGTACTGTTGCAACTTACGTCCTAAGAATACTCCAAACAGCAAACACCGGTTTCAATACCGTAAACGGTAAGTACTGTTGCAACGTTGTTTGAGATGCACCATCTAAATTAACATGTTTAGTTTCAATACCGTAAACGGTAAGTACTGTTGCAACTTAGCAAGCCTTACAAAGCCAGTATTCATGGGGCTTAAAAATAGGTTTTGGAAAACCTCACACCGTAAACGGTCAAAACACGCTCCCATTTGATCCACAAGACCTATGGATATAGATAAATATTGGAGGAAAATGATATTTCCTAAGATACAGTTATTATAAGGGTTTATCTATTTTACGTCAATAACTCGATTCATTTTCTATTCATCATATTTAACAAAAATACAGATAATATCTATTGAGTTTTTATTTTTACCTCTTGGTAAATATCTACTCATGCAATTGCAAAGAGCGAGCAGATTACATTCATAATCTACTCGCTCTTTATTAGTTATCAACAACAATCTAAACTAATTATCTTTAATCCATAATATATGTCATATACGGAGCCAATGCTCGTTTATAGGCTTCGATTGAAGATAGTTTTGGCATATCTGCCTGATCTATATATCCAAAGATAGTCCCTTTATATTCAAAACGAGATATTGGTATTTGCCAAGCATTTCCATTGCATTGTTCATAAAACTCCCAGCTAGATTTTGCATGCGTCTTAATGATATAAGCTTTGTGAAATTCTTCCATCGCTTGTTCTACAAGGCCTAAGCTTTGATCCGTAGCAGCCATAATGTAATAAGAAATAGCCGTCCAAGGATAATTACCAAACTCTGGCATGCCCATATCATGCATAAAAGTAGAGACATCATCAAAAACGGTTTGCTTATAGCATTCTGCACGCTGTATATCACCGAAATGCATAGCCAAATTAACCATGTATTTAACACTTATCTGATAGGCATATAAATCATCGAAACAATGTGCTTCCCGCCATGCTTCCCACAAGGTCGCAATCTCATTCCATAATGATGGATCAATCTCATCTACATAGAACTTCCACAAAACCTTGGTCCATAGCGCAACATCTCGTCCAGCATAGCAATAATCCTTTTTATGGATAGGTTGTTTCAACAATATAGACGTTTGCTGTTCGTAATCAAATTCACCAAGTATAATATCTGGGCACAGTTTTTGCAAATATTGCTCATACACATCTTGATAATCCATACTTACACAATACTGTAACAAGGCATAACGCACAGTATCCAAATCAAAGGCTTTCGATAGCTCACCCCATTCAGCCATATAATAATCCTTCTTTATATCATATGCCAATGGATTCCATTCTTGTTGCTCAATAATAGCTTTAAAAATATCATCGGCTCCACTACGGCCTGTGAAAGCATAGACTAATGCTCGATACCATTGAGATAATCGTGACACTTTTTTAACATACTCAACTTTCCATGGACTATCTAGTGAAAGAGACATATCACCAATCAATTCATCAATTGCATCGAGTATAGGTAATATGGATCCATACAATTGCGAATTATCAATAATACTTCTACACGCGTCCAGCATACAATACACTTTTTTCGCTATAATATCAATTTCTTTTGGTGCTATGAACTTGTGTTCCCCCAAACAACGCTCCGTAGTATAAGGAAGCAAGAAATCTAAATACTCCTTTCGGTATTCTGCTTTTGGGTGTAACACTATAAATAATTTTTCTTTAGATAAACGCTTAATAATATTATCCATCATAGGGCCAGTCAATCGGTCTTGCACATATTCCTCAATATCATCTCCATCATATGCACTCCAATTATCTTGAAATAAATCTGTTTTACTATGAGCATAATAAGATACCAGGATATCCGAACTATGGTTACTTTCATCATATACAGGAATAAAATTATCTACAGGTAATATATCTGGATAGCAAAAATCATGCAGGCTAGACGAATTTAAACACTTATACGGACTTTCACAAATAGCCATCAATGTTTCATCATCACATAATGCGTTTAACTGTTCCGATTCGGTATAACCACACATACCACGAACCATATATGCTCCCACCGCATCAGCAATAAATAAAAATTCCAAATCTATGCTATTCCAAGACATGGCAGTATACGTATCAGGTAAAGATCTCACATCTAAAATACTAGGAAGATTAGATGTATCAATGTCGTCTAATGCGGTTTGAATCGAAGAAATTGATATAGGAGCCTTGATTCGTTGGAAATCATCTGCCCTTCGAAAGGCCCCATCAGGAGCATATAGTAAGGATATAAAATACCGTAACATATGGTCATATGTATATTGATTTTCCTCAGCGAACTTTTGTTTCTCCTTATCCAATAAAGAGCGTCCTCGTTGAGTCTTATACATAGGATACAAGGTGTAACTACCATTACGAGGTTCAGGCAAGACCGGTTCACCTTGATAGGTGCCGAATCGTATAAACTCTAACACAGAATCGATACATTTTCGTTCTAATTCATCATTCCACTTTCCCTCTCCACGAATAGCATCCGCATAAGCTCGAATGCGTTTACGTTCTAACTTAAGTTCTTGATGCACTAAATCACGTTTTTCTTTATATTTACGGCTACTGATATGACGGGTGTATACATTGACTTTATATAATAAACCCAATAAAAATGTTGCTGTCTTCGGATTATTTATGGTTGGAAAAACCGACCTGCGAAGCGCATTAAATAATCCTGTTGTAGTAATTATAAAATGATACATAATGCCTCTCCTTTAAACGATATAACAAAACACAAGCAAATTAATAATCGTTAAGCCTGTAGGGTGAACAATAATTTATATTGTCCGCTAAGGCGGGACTACATAGGAGGTAAATTATTATTATTCATTCTAAAAGGAAAATCTATTTATATTTGAAAGGAGGAAAAATCATGATTACACATTGTTCCAACCCTTCAGGCTTAACTTGTGAGTTTATTATACGAATGATTATAGAAATGAGATAATCAAAAAAACTAGGAACAAAAAGGAGCCTTAGGGTTATCTACATAAGATGTTCCTAAGACTCCTTTCGTGTGGAGGTATATATCATGAACGTTTCATTGCTCTAATATATCTACATATGTTATTTATTCTTTAGTAAAACGTTTACTTGTCCCAACCCTTGACTAGACAGTCTACCAATACCACTATGTTGGCCAAAGAGTGCTAAGATGGTAATGAGTTGATTTTCCTCTGCACTTAACTTAGATAGATTAAAGGCAAAGTTCCCCACAAATCCTGTATACCCTCGATCACGTCCAAAATAAACACGTTTTGTACGACCGCTCCAATCGGATAATATAACACGTTCACAAAGTTCTTTAACACGTAGTTTATCCAATGTATCCTCTATATCGCCAGCATTCCATTTATCTACAACAGAGGCAAAGACAAGCTCTGCAGTTGGAAAGGTAGTATCTCCATAAGTGCCATTAAATAGAGTAGGCGTTAAGAATTCAAACTCAATTTTGCGTGCTGGTTTGGCTTCTAATCGCCGTTGTATCAAGTCAAATATATTCTCTTTACGCAGTGGCAATCCAAAAGGTGCCTCACAATGAACATTGATAATCGTTGCTTGCAACGGACCGATTTGCACACGCATCGATTCTGAAATTTCTGCTAAAATGCACCACAAATCACGGTGCCACACATTGATTCGTAAAAAGAGTATATCTCCCTCTTGAATCACATGATTACGACGACGTTGCTGATAATCTAGCCCTATAGTGAAGGGCTTTATACCAGACATATCATGCCAATAGTTTCCGGCTTTTTCATCAATAGAGCTGATAAGAGAAAAGACGGCAGCATGAAGGAAACGGCCGGGGGATTCCGGGAGATAACCTGAGTTGTAAGAACGTAACGTAAAAATAATAGTTCCTAACATTATTTAGACCATTTTTTGATAAAAGATTCAGGAGAATCTAATTTAATACGATTCTTAAATCTTTTATCACCAACAGGCATCATTGTCATAGCTTCATCCCAGTGAGCAACAGGCATCATCGTCATAGCTTTATCCGAGTGAGCAACAGGTTCTTCACCATTGGCAATATTCCAATTCATCATAGTTAATAATTCTTTACTCATTTCATCATAGTTTGATACATTTTTCCAAAGAATATCGTCTCTATACTTCAAAAACGTATTTATAAAAGTATCTTTTGAAATATCTGATTCACCTAACTGCCACATATCATTATCAAATAATGTATGGTATCGCTTAGCTCTATCCAGGATATGTAAAGAAGAATTTAGTTCAATACTTCCTAAACCAATTGATTTTCCCTTACCTAATTTATAAGAAATACTTTTATTTTTATCGTCCTCTGTATATAACCGATCAAGATTTAAAGTCAATAATAATGCACCTAGTTCGATATCACTAAGATTATCAAAATAAATTCTACTTTTAAATGTCATACCAGAATCAATAGGTTGAATATATTTTGAAAGTGTATCGCCTTCCTTAACCGAAGGATTTTTCCAAGAATTCGCTTTTTTTGTCGATTGGTGCCAATATAACTTATATCCTCTAATGGTAGCTTTATCATTATTCCAATTCTCACATGTATCAGCCTTTGAAGTCTGGTTTAAATAAAATTGGTAAGATGTTGGTTTCGGACCCATCAATGGTTGTGGTTTGCTACATACACACCACTTAGGCTCATTACATAAATGGGCTTCAGAAAAAGATACTCGGCCTGCCCAATCACGAGAACGACCTAAAATACTTTCTGTTAAATCTACAACATCCTTTTGTTCTATCAATGCTGTTGGCAAATGATCACCAATACTTTTATCATACGGAATACGATAAAAACGGCCATGTCCAAAATGCTGTACCTCACCGTTTTTAGCTATATAAAAACAAGGCACAACATAAGTTACATCTGAACGACCCGTAAATTTTTGGGCTACATCACCTGTTTTACCTACACCCTTTTTCCCTATTTCTAATAAATCAATAGCGTTTTTATTGGCCACAACACGATTATACTTATAATCATATTCATAATTTTCGATAACTTTATCGGATATTTTAACTTGATTAATGGAAAAATTATTAGGTTTAAAAATTCTGACAAAACTTTGTTTTGAACTCATACGACCTGTATGTATATTCACATAACCAGTTTCCCAATCGACTCCAGCTCTATCTTTTTTAGATTTCAAATCAGGAAACTCTTTATACTCCAAAACATCAAACTTTGCATTTATAATATAAAATTTATGATTATTCGTTTTAATTAAAAAGCCAGCCTGAGCTTTTGTTTCAGATCGTTTTTTACCAGTAGTCTCCTTAACCATTATCCGCCTATATTCAGACGAGGATTTCCCTACTTCTCTATAGAACAAACGACGGTCTTCAAAATCACCTACACCAGATTCGCTATTATATGCCTTAAACCCACTAGCAGTTACTATCTTTAATACTTGCTTAATCATACTTTTCAAGCTACTGCCTGGAATGATTGGATTATCATTGCCACCAAAGAATTCTTGATATTCTTCGCCATTTTTCTCAACAACATTACCACCAATAAATAGAGGCGTTTGCGTAAAAATATCAATATCTATATAGCCTGAGTTTTTACCATTAGTTAAAACATGTTGCTTATATAAATCTTTTACATCTTTACTAGAATGCGATTTCCAAAACTCTGCAGGAATAACCTGTTTTGGCAAACTTACGAAATTATATGGTACTGCTACTGGTTTAGTAAAATTTTGTTGATTACCAGGATTGCTTTTCGAAGTACTGCCATTTCCTCTTTGTTTTCGCATCTCATATTCCTTTCTCATTTGTGCTTGTGTTTTTGCCATTTTACACATCCTTATCTGCAATATTGACATACCGATAATCGGTATAACTTGCTTGATAATTCTCTAGGTATCCTATATAGTTACGCGTTGTTAAATAGCAATATTGCTTTGATGTAGATATTGGAATGATTTGTGAAAGTTTACGCCCTGTATCGATTAAATACGTAAAATCTTCTACCCGATTAAGTTGAGCATATCCAGCATTATTTTCGCCAATAAGACGAGACGTAGAATCTACATATTTTACAGGTTCCCCAGATTCGTCACTAATATAACGATATACTACTTTACCATGTTGTACAGTAAGTCGTAATTCTTCCACATCATTAAAGATACGCATGTCTTGTAAGAAAGCCGTATCAACATCAGTAGTACAGTCGGAAAATTGGAATGCATCTTGTTTGTAGTATCCCCATTTCACTTCGTGAACTGACCAAGTAATAACAAGGCCATCATGTTTCATAAACTCTTTTGCAGTAGATAACACATTTACTTCAGCTTTGAGGCCACATGTGCCACTAGTTTTTGTATATACGCCTTCATGGCTATTTAATTGCTTACTCATGAGCACCCTCCTCAGCTGTAATCATATCATCTGTCGATTTATGTAGTGCTTGCACTAATGATTCTAATGTTTCGGCTTGACCCTCAGTAACTGTACCAGTGCTATCAATTATATAGCTTTCACCATCATATTTAACAGTAACAGCAGTCCCCTTTATGCGACCACAACCAATTGTACGATTAGCCCCCATTGTAACTTGACCAGTCATTAAATCCTTCACAAGAAGCATTGCAAGGCCTGCTTCGCTGTCACTACAATTTTTAATTCTTATATGCAAAGGAAACGTTAATGTTTCTCCTTTTGTATTCCGTAAAGGATGATCGGCAAACAAAGCACCATTCATGACACCGCTAGTAAACCTATCTACACGAATGCGATGCTGTTCTTCTTGAGCGTAAGATTTATCAAAATACACCTCATTCACCAAGAAACGCCCCTTATGACTTTGCTTAGTCTTATCATTGCTATAGCCAAAGAGATTATTAGTTAAGGCAGTTCCATGACCTAATGCATGTAATATATGTCCACATTGGTGCCGCAACACACCCTTAACAGATGTACCGGGAATAAATAAAGTCAGTAACTTATCCTCCGACTTACCCTCCAACTTATCCTCCCAGCGAGCCTCAAAAATAGATTTAATGAGAATGGTATCCTCTAAATAACAATCCATATCAATGATAAGGTCGTTCTTTGCTACAACAGGTGCCTCAGGAATAGTAATTGTTGTACCAGATTCATGCAATAACCAAGCCTGTACACACTCTTGTTTTATAAAGTCATAATGCTCTAAAGAGATATCTTCACAAGCAATACAACCAAATCCATTTACCGTACGAGCGCCAATAGAAATACCATTTTCTAATAGATTTGCTAATGTTTTAAGAGCATCTTCAATTATATTGACTTGATTTCGATGGCATTCACGAATGATACAATCAATACGTAATGCACCATACGCCCCAGATTCAATGACCTCAAAGTCATATTTTGCTCCATCTTTGGTGACACCAAGTACATCATCAATACAAATTCCATCACGGACAGAGATATTCGTATTTTCTAATGGGATATCATTAATTTGCAATGCACTTTGTGTACCTTTATATTCATCTATTGAACCAAATAATACATTGTCTGCATCAGGTCGAATATCTTGAATCATTTGACGCAATACCCCAGCCAAGGATGTACCAGGAATAAATGGCTGCCCATCATGATAGGTCACCACGATATCATCGACCGTATCATTTAAGATATCATTATAAACGCCAGCTCTAATGATGAGTGGACTTACTAATTTAACAATGCCGGTAAGAGCATACCGTCCCATTATTTTTGCAGAATTTGACATACGACGGCCCTCCTTACTGATTCTTTTTAATATGACTAAACTGAATTTTTCTAATATGTCTAAAGAAATATAACCAGTATTCGTAAACTACAATCTTTGAAAATTCCTCTTTATTAATACCAATCATATCAACTAATTCAGTAGGAATCTCATAGTACTCTCCACTTTCACCGGTTTTAGATAAGCAAGCATCTAGTAACATATCCTTGTCAAATGTAATAATATAATCCATTAAGTTTACATATTTATCGGATTTACTTGTATACTCATGTTTTATATTGAATGGTTTCAAATTATTTGCCAGTATCTTATCAGCATCTTTTACTTTTGTTACAAAGGCCTGCAAAGTCTTATAGCCATTTTTATGATCCATACCAAGCTCAGCTAGTAAGACAGTAGTAAAATGCTTTACTTGGCCACCTACATTAAATCCTAGTTTAATATATGTATCTACATCATTAGCAGCACTCAAACGAGCATTTAAAATGACTTGTTTTTCTAATATCTTTCGAGCAAGATCACGTGTCGATTGATGTAAGGAAGTAACCTCAGCCATTTTCGGCACTTCTAATTTCACCATTTTAAATTGGTTAGGATTCCATAAACGACCTTGACCATAACCTTCTTGTACACGGCTACCCATGCCGTTGTACAAAATATGTTGTAATTTAGTGAGGTCATCTGGTGTCCAACCAGACGCTTTTACTAGCTTAATTACACTACCAGCAGAAGCAGCAGATTCAGAGCTACTACGAACACCCCAAATACTATTAAAGTTTTGCTCTTCTTGATAGGATGCATGTACAGAATCAACGGAAATATCTGAACCAATTTCTTGCACCGCATCACCAATTACGTTAACAATAGATTCATTACCTAATAACAATGGCGTATGCAATCTAATATACACAGAATCCTCTTTGCTTTCAGGTGCTGGAATCGATGTAATCTCACCAATCTCTACCGCGCAATGCCCATATTCTGTATACCGAGAACGACCAATATAACAGTCTAATTCCTTAGGGAACTGACGAACAAATGCTTCTAATACTGTTTTAGGGCCTATAACAGTACCTACAAAAACTTGATTTGGCTCAAGAAATTCATAGTTAAAAATATTACCGTCTTTACTGCGCCCTTGAATGCGTTCTTTTTCCGAAGAGCGAGACATATGTAATCTAATAGCGGTTTCAATTGGGACTAAGCTACAATTATTCCCATCCTGAACGATAAACCCTTTAACGCCTTTAAAGCCCACTAAATCTTTGCCAGTAAATAAATCAATAATAGAATCATTATCTTTTGGATGTTTATTTCTTTGCAAACTCAATGGTGCAGGAAATGAAGTACCTTTCACAGTATCTTTATAAGCAGACACAAAGCGCAAATCACCATAGAATAAGTCCATGAACTCTTGATTCTTATGCGCTTCTTTACCAAGGTTATGGGATTTAATAAAGTGAGATGCAAAAACGCCACGCAAAATTCGACCATCAATAGAGCCACGTGTAGCAGTCAACACACCCGCTGTAGAGGAACTAGCAATCAACGTTGGGGATTTAACGGTAATTGTAATCTTTACTTGTTCCATAACTTACCCCCTAAAGTTTCTAAATCAAAGGCTTTATCATCAATTGTGCATTCTATGCGACCAAAACCACGGTTACGTTTACCACCGATACCTGTCAAATTACGTACGGCACAGCTTAAGATAAGTCTTTCAGTATCCGTCATATCATCAATTGTAATATGTCCTTTAAACTCAAGATTTCTATTGAGAACACGGGAATTATGTAGAGTTCCCTCACGAGCGGTTCCGCTATTTTTTACAATCGATGTATAGTAGCGCATTGAGGTGTATTCTCCAAGAATACGATCCTTAGTAAATATTTTATTAAGATTCTTATCCGATTGTAGTGCTGCTATATCATTTGCTACCGTATCATAATCTGCAATCGTCAAATTAGAAATAGCTAATTTAGGATTATCCTCTACTAGCTGATCATCAGTACTACGATTAAATAAAATATTTACATCTTCGATTGTGAAAGCATCTAACTTTGATAACTCCATCATCTCTGCCACTTCAAGGGCACTTTCATATAAAACACCACGTACACGTTTAGCAGGTATATAAGGAATACCATACCGATCATGAATGATCGTACTATCTGTATTAACGTCGCCTTGACCAGACATAAGCATCGTTGGCGACAATAATTTAATTGTTAATGTATACATACTTACTCCAATCCAGGCAAAATATAATCCATTAATTCTATAGCATCTATATATGGCGTACGCATTTCGTCATCTACTTTAACCCATAATTTTTCTTTAAAATCTTCCCAGCCAGATACTTCAGGTATAGATTGATTTGTATGTTGCAATTGTTTACAGAATACTGTCCACATGTGTTCATTATCTTGCAATACAGAACGTAATTCTTTTACCTTATTCCGAGCCATCACATGACCATCCTTAAATTGTTGAGTACAATCTAAAAGTTGCCACAAACCCTCGCGTTCATCTTCACAAATTTTACCCTTTTCATATACACGATATGGTCCATAGTGCATATTACCTGTTAAACTGCTATATTCATTGGCAAAGAACTGCTCCAATGTAGGTGCGGTTTCGCCATGAAGGAAAGCAAAATCCAGCCAACAAGATTTGCTCACTTTATTATATGTACGCATCTTAGACTTTGCACTATCACACAATTGTTCCGCCATCTGATATCCTCTAAAGAAAGGATATGACGTAGGAATTACCGCAATACCAGCACAAGAATCAATAGACATACCATTGTTATCACTCAACAGTTCTTGCATTAAAAAGTCCGCTGCTTGTACAGCAATACGAGCATTACAAACAAACGTAATATCATCACCACCAACGATGATTGGACGAATTGGTAGCATCTTATCTGTTAACTCAAGATTCTTAGTAAGAACATCGTATTTATCAATAATCCATTGTATTAGAGATTTAAAGCTTTCCAATGTCTTTGTTGCTACCTTTTCAGATAATTCACTCTTTTCTTCTAATCTATTACAGCTAATAAATCTAGCCCCCATATTATTACCATCAATGTGAACGATGGCAATGTCATTAATGCCTGTTTTACTATTTTCAGTCGATTTATTCTGACCTAACTCATCAAACTCAGATGGAAATACCCATTCGATATCCTCGGTGCCAAACAAATCTTTTTTTAGACGTGCATTAGCTGCTTCAAAGGCATTAAATTTAGAGGTAAAAGAGGTGGCTACTAAACGTTCTCCATCCCCAAAATTTATGACTGTATCAGCTGTATCACCGCTATAATCACAAATTGTCGTTAAACCTGTATTAGCAGGACGCAAAATAGGATTTAACGTATATTGATTATTTTTCAATTGCTTAAATAATTGACGTTCATCTATATCTTCAATTGTCACAGTACCTGTTGTCACACCGACCTTTAGTCCTGGATATTGAGTCAACACTTGAGATGTAAATGTTTTAATGATACTTTCAATCATATTTGTATGATCATTACCAATAAGAATCAGTGCCTTACCACCACCAATATAGGCAACATATACAGATGCGGGTAGAGATGTAATACTATCACGACGCGTTTTCCAAGATGTAATATCTGCTTCTGCTTCCAGTTTTAAGATAACGTTTTTGCACAATACATCCTCAAACAATCTATCCACAATATACGAAGCCCCAACATTGGCTTTCAGTTTATTGTTTGCAAAGATGTACTTTTGTATGGACTGTACATCAAACAAAATAGCATTTACTTGCATAGGCTCACTCCTTAACTACAAACAACTACAATTAGCGAATATATTCCCGAAATTGGACGAACTGAAAGTTAACCCTTTTTTCGTTAACGCCATCATGATACGATTCTTCTACCACACGCTCACTAGTAGCGGCTAATACCGTAATTCCTACGGCCAACAACCGTTCTACTAAGGCGTGACAATAAATAAATTCCCCCTGACATAGAACAGCCGTTGGATGTAATGCAATGATACGGCCTGCATAGTCTTGCGCTAATCGAGCAATATCCTTTGTAGACGCCAACGGATCAATACGGGGAAACGGCATATCGATAATATCCCCGTATTGCCGTGCCGCAACCAACTGTTCATCCGACCAATTTTGAGACGAATGGTTCGTATGGTTAATAAACATAACATCTCCTTATTCATGAAATATAAATCATACATATTCATCTACACTTCATATTAATAATAGCAAATCTCATGCGAAAAAGCATTCATAATCATGCAATTTCTGAAACTTTTTCTTGATTAGTACAGAAATACCCTCCACCAATTTCATTTAGAAAATCTAAAAAATATTTCACTTCTTGCTGTATCCACTCTCTAGGTGTTTGTCCTGCTAATCGACTTGCAGCATGTGTCATATAATATTCGTATGTTTGTATCCATGCTTTATGCGAATCTTTAGCTAAAAAACAACCCCGTTCGGATACATCAAAATTAGATTGGTTAATCATTTGCCGATTAAATACTTTCAAAATAAAACGATCTATAATCTCTTGACGTAGTAAGTCCATTACATCATATACAAGGCTATCCTTACGGTCATTAGTACTATGTAATACACCAATCCGTATATCTAAACCAGAGGAAAGTAAACAAGCCCGCACCTCTCGTTCTAAAAAAGAATAACCGTAACTGAGTAATGCATTTACTGGATCTGTGCTAGGATGGCGTTTTCGCCCAGGGAATGTCCACGGTTCAGATAAAATTTCATTCCACACGGAAAAATAGGTTCTTGAAGATAAACCTTCTATACCACGCAATGCATCAACTGTCGTAGTCCGCTCGACCTTATTGGCTAATGCTTGTAAAGTGTGACGAACAGAATCATATTTTGGTATGTCTCGCGTTTTATGATACTGATCTAAAATAGCTTGTTGCGCTTTTACCTTACGATATACGATGTAACAGGCTGCCATATGTGCAAAGTTTTCATCCATAAAGTGTTTAACCTGCCACAATAATTTTTTGAGAGAAGTATGCTCATCACCTAATGTGCCAATTAAGTTATATTTATGATCTACGAACTGTATAACTGAACCTTGCTTTACAAGTGAAAACATGACCTGAGTTGAAATTTGTACCGTCCGCCCTAGTACAATCGTTCCCACTGTTGCCATAGGTAACTGACGCATCACTTCGTGTTCTTTTTCTAACACCAATAATCCACCATCTTGTCGAATCACCGTTCCCGGAGTCATAACATACATTGTATCAATCATATATAACACCTCCTAAGCACCGTTACACTACTAGTACAGACTCTTCTTTTATAAGAAAACGTTCATCATTGCACCATATAGGGGTTTTAGCCGTATCTGAAATAGAAATAATCAACAGCCTCTTCGTTTCATCATTTCGAGTTAACAATTCTAGTTGCTTAATGATTGTCTCAACACGCACTCGCGTATGAATACATAAAAACACACTATACTGTATGCGATAACAAAAGGACTCTAAATACTTAACCACCTTATTCCGAATTTTTGTATCGGATATATCATAGGAAATAAGATACTGCATAAAATCCTCCTTTCATTATCTTTTATCATTCTTATGGCTACCTTTTACACCTCTTGTCCGTATCTTTTACTTACCATTCATAAGTGTGCAGATAATCATGTACAAAACTAAGCCTCCAAAAAATATCGCTAATATACCAGTCATTATATTCCCCCTCATTACACAATAATCATAGATGGTGATTTTTCACTATATAACATTTCATTTAATTCTTGACGAAAATTTTCATAGTCCCCTCCTACCGATTTGATTCTGAAAAATCAACAATTAAAGCGAGTAATACTAATAACAAAAAAACACCCATAACGCACCTCCGCTTAACACAACATCTTTAGTTGAGTTCATTATAGAGGGGCTAGGAAAAATAAGGTAATCAGAAAAACTAGGAATAAAAAAGCCACAGCAATGCCGTGGCTTTTATTTGGTTCATATGTAATTATTGGAGAAATATGATCCTACTGTTTTATATCTTTTAGTACATACCAAAAGAGGCACGCACTATTGCAACTTTCGACAAAACTACCAAATTGATGAATCACACTTATTTAAACACCGTAAACGGTAAAAACTAAGCATGGTTACTTTATCACCTTTGTTTCTACTTTCCTTTGGTCAGTCACTAGAGATGTGCAGACCTCATCGTCGTTCCTCTGCTTCGTCGCATACCGCAAGCGGTAAGTGCTGTTGCAACATAATATGTTGTTAGATTTCCTTAACGGAAGTCTAGAATTTCAATACCGCAAGCGGTAAGTGCTGTTGCAACTGTCAGGGGCGAGTGTAGGTGGCAACCTTGGGCTCTATGTTTCAATACCGCAAGCGGTAAGTGCTGTTGCAACTATGGAATCTCTAAAAGAAAGATTGGGTAAATATGGTAGTTTCAATACCGCAAGCGGTAAGTGCTGTTGCAACTTATAGTCGTTGTAAACTTGAAACAATTGCTATCTTTGGTTTCAATACCGCAAGCGGTAAGTGCTGTTGCAACTTCCCAGGAGCATTCTTATGCTCTTGAAATCCCTGAAGGCGGTTTCAATACCGCAAGCGGTAAGTGCTGTTGCAACTTTAAACGTCCTGACTGTTATTACAAGGGTTCTATCGTTTCGTTTCAATACCGCAAGCGGTAAGTGCTGTTGCAACTTAATTATATCCTTTTTCCTTTTTTATGCTTATATGTTTCAATACCGCAAGCGGTAAGTGCTGTTGCAACGATAGATTTCCGAATATTGCTATTCGGCACGTACTCATTGGTTTCAATACCGCAAGCGGTAAGTGCTGTTGCAACTAAGACCGTTCTCAAAAATATCGTTCGTTCTGGTGCGTGTTTCAATACCGCAAGCGGTAAGTGCTGTTGCAACGAATAATAATATGGTGCTCGAATTTTTAACAGAAAAAGGTTTCAATACCGCAAGCGGTAAGTGCTGTTGCAACGTTATCAGCACTACCGAAGGACTTCTTGAGGTTTCTGGTTTCAATACCGCAAGCGGTAAGTGCTGTTGCAACGCAAAGCAGACAATGGTGTGAAATTAGCGTTTGGCGTACGTTTCAATACCGCAAGCGGTAAGTGCTGTTGCAACTTAACAGATTTTCCGTCATTTTCGTAATGCAGATCAAGTTTCAATACCGCAAGCGGTAAGTGCTGTTGCAACGCAGATAGAGTATACTTAAGTACACCTGAAATTGAAACAGAAAAGTTTCAATACCGCAAGCGGTAAGTGCTGTTGCAACTGCTTCATATCTAATAAACCACTTTCGAATAATGGATTGTTTCAATACCGCAAGCGGTAAGTGCTGTTGCAACACTCAAAAAAAATTCGCTAATGTTGTTTCTTATGTTTTTGGGTTTCAATACCGCAAGCGGTAAGTGCTGTTGCAACAGCGGGGTCTGGGAAGCCAGTATTTATGTGGTTCCAAAAGCTAGTTTTGGAAAATCTCAAACCGTAAACGGTAAATTTTCGCTTCATTAGGTCCTAGAGTGTCTAGAAACCTAGGTAAATACTGGTGGAAAACCTTTTTTTCTAAGGATACAGTAATTATAAGGGTTTTATGAAATTACGTCAATATGAGGATAGGTTTTCCAAAAACCTTTTTTGCCTCAACTTTATGCAGAAAAAGACCTATCCAGCTCGATAGATAGGTCTTTCTTTACTGTTAATGTAGATTCGTGGAAGTCACAGGTTACTAGCCTTACAAGCCTTACAGTAGAGGTATCTAGCCTGTTATGTAATTTAATGATTAGCCTCATCAACGGTCAATATTTCAGTCGCTTGCCAGCCCCAGCAGTTCTTTTTCTTGTTAAAGGAGCGAACCGCAACACCTGAAACAACGTGTCCACTCATTAAATTGTATGTTTGAACCATTTTATGATCTAGAAATACATTACTTTCTTTTGTGAAAGCCAGTCCTGTATCTATCAATTTAATAGGTTCTTTAAATTTCATCACAAGAGATGTAGGCAGTTCTTCATCTACCTTTTCACAAGCTGCAACATTGTATCTCACTGTACCATCTTGATCTTCATAGCGAGTATAAATAACGGATACCACATCCATTTCATGCAAAGGTGCTTCTGAATCGTACTGATACATCAACGATATATCTCCATCAGCAGCAATAAATGCTCTATTTTGTGCTTCGAAAACATGATTGACAACACCTATGGTCCTTGGCAAGGACTGACAGAGAAATTCTACTGCTATCGCACTATTCTCTCTATAAAAATCCTTAGGCAGACTTTTAGCATCAGGATTATACCAATCTGCATGGAGATACGCATTCAATTGGTCATTAACCGTTTGATGGTTATCAATCCTAAATGTAACTAACTCATGAAGCTCAGCACTAGCCATATCATATTGTCCCAATGCAACCAATTCTTTAATCACACCTAACTTAGCAGCCCCGTTAAACTGTAATCTGTGTTGACATAATAAGGATTTACAATAACAAGACAAAGCAAATATATGATCATCTTCAATGGTATTCACTAACCCATTCCAAAGCCAGAACTCATTCGGTTTCGCTTGCAACAAGTCTAGAATCATCTGTTTAGCTGTATCTAATTCATGTAACATAACATAGGTCTTTGCAATAGACCATTTTAAGTAATACGTACTTTCATTCAAGTAGGCCATATGCTCAACAGCTAAATTACGTAATGTAACAATCATCTCCCTATCTACTGTTTTATCAAGGCTATTTAAGGATTTTCTTAGCACGCGTATAACAAGAGACGGCCAATTATGTATCATTCCATCGGACCCCCTATACGGTTTGACTTCATAATCCTCCCGTTCAAACGTAGTGAAATCCAACTGTAAAACATATTGATATAAAGGAATCTGCTGCTCTACCTCTTTAATAGTTAAAATTGGTCCCCACAGGTAACGCATAAAACTGATGTCATTATGAAGCCCTAAGGCAAACACGTCATCTAAACAGACTTTGACACGCTCAAAATTAATAACCTTTTCCTTCGCTTCTACCTGTATAACCTTGTGCAAGCACCATCCGTATGCATTCTTTACCGAATCATCATCTGGGTTTTCCGCATACAAATCTTTCACCTTATCTAAGGCATCCTGATAGTGGCCAGCATCCTTAAGTGATTTAATAGCAGCAAGCGCTTTCACCACGGGGCTAGCGACACGTAGCACATATTCTGTCTGTTTAAAAAGGACTCCATCTGATTCAGTAATAATTAATGGCTTAAGTTCATTACGATATCGCTCAGCAGCGGCCTGATTATCTTCTGCATTGGCACGTTTAATTAGATCAACTAGGCACCAAGCATATGCACGCTTATCCCATACACTATAATCTGGATTTTCCATCAATTGTTTAGCCATTGTATACGCTTCATCGATTCTGCCCCCACGGCGTAAATCAAATACATCACGGCTTGTTACATGTTCTGTATATTCCATATATACCCTCTCTTTCACGTACAACACAACATAATACAATCATAGTATACTTTTAGTTTTGAAAATCTTCATATCAAAATAACTAGGACATATCCTACATCCTGATTTCCAATACTCGTGATTACAAGTTAAGTATATTGGAGAATTAACTATACACATATTCAATAAAACTAAGACACAAAAAACCTATCCATATGAGATCATACGAATAGGTCTATCGTTTTTCATATTCAATTATTACTTTTGCTATATTAGCGACGATGCACAGTACGGTATAAAGAAAGCCCTAGGGCTACACCTGCTGCGAAACCGTCCCAAGCTGCTGGCGCAGCTGCAACTGCAAATAAAGGTAACATATAAATTCCTCCTAACGTTCATAACAATTAATAAAATTACATTCTTAAAACTATATTATTTTTCAGCTCACTGGCTACGATTTGATTATATGATGAAAACAGTAATACAAAAAATCAATAAAACTAGGAAACAAAAACCTACCCATATAAAACATATGAATAGGTTTACTGTTTATGATAGCTAATTAGTTATCTACTATTTATTTAATTAATTCTCGAATTAGTTTGATACATTCATCCATAGCACACTTAATCTCACTGGAAGTAGTAAACTGGCTACTTTCCTCAATACGTGCATGGTTACTATCATTACGCGATTTTTTTATCTCAAAATAATATGCCAATATTTTGATGACCTGTGCTAATGAATCCTTAAACTGATCTGATACGGCTAAACCTTCAATATTATATAGTGAAGTATCACAGGTTTTATAAATATCTTTTGCTTCTTGTTCAAAATCATATTCAGTTAGAATAAAACCTTTAGTAATATCACCAAACAAAACATCTTCTTTTATTTGATTCTTTAATATCTTATAAAAAGCAAGTCGCAATTCTTTATAATCAACATCAGTAAATAAAAATTGAAAATCTTCTTTGTTAGATACATACGGCTTTAGTTTGCTAACATTACCATTATATATCATTTCTCTTACTTTGATTGGTAAGTTATTTACATCCTTCAAATCCGTTGCATTCATAGCTATCGTTGTTAAAAAAGAAATAACTTTTTTTGCTTTTGAGGAATCATCCTTAACGGGAACCAACTTAAAAGCTCTAATTTCATCGAAAAGATTTTTTAACAAATCAACTTGTTTGCTTTTTAATACAGTTTCTAATTTTTCATTTCGTTCTTGAGTACTCTTACTATGTCTAGTAATTTTAAATTCTGTATTTTGAACATCCTTAACATAATCTTTAAGCAACTCCTTCAATTTTTTAAATAGCTGCTCTCTATGACTATATTTTAAAATCAATTGGGATCTATGTGCATTTATTGCATTAAAAGCTAGATCTACATCCTCACGTACATCATCTTCAGGTTGAAAAACCGATGCATACTCCTTATAGAACGCATTAAATGTAACAAGAGCATTATCCTTCAATGCGGAATCTGTACTCTTCCACTTATTAAATGCCTCTTCTAATATAGCTTTATTTTCCTTGAGACTTTCATCTTTTAAATAGGCACTAAGTTTCTTTTCATCAATTACTATAAGCCCCTTATCAACAAGAAAACTCGGTACACATTCTTTAAATAGTGTTAACGCTTGTTGTACATAATCGTGTTTCAAACACCATTCCACATATGATAAGTCATCTTTTGCAGTTTCAGCCTGATATGCAACTAATGACTTATATTCTCTTTCAATAGGCTCACGCAAAAACTTAATTAACTGGTAATTAAAATCTTCAGAAGTAGAATCGTCATCAAAAGAAATATTAGCTAATCTTTGACTCAAAAAACTAAGCTCAGTTTTAAATTCACCACGTCTTGAAATATTAACAACATCAGAGAATCTATCCATCGCCTTTATCAATTCATCTATCGATTTTTGATTTTGAGTACATTGATTATTTCTCTTATATTCGCCATTAAGTTTGTAGTGACCATTTAGTTTTTTTGCACTACCAAACATTAAAAATTCTTCAAATCCAGAAATTAAATCAAGTAAATCATAGGTATCTTTTATTTTATGAACCGTACACTTTTTTTGACTCCAGCCCGTATAGAATATATCTTCAATTTCAATGCCTAAATAAGACATGATTCGTCCAATAATTAAAAATAGCATTGCTGCATTTCTAAGGCCACCAGTCGTATCTATATATAATTTAATCCTAGCATCAGGAGGTAAATCTTTTTTATACTCTACGATTGCCTCACAAAGTTTAATAATACTATCTCCTAATTGTTTAGTATCATCCAAACTATTTCCACAAGGAATTTCTTTTATAATGTCTGAAAACAAAGGTGTAATCTCTTTATCAAAATAGTTCTTATAAAAGACATCCATTTGATACTTTAACACATCCAAATGTGTTGTATCTAAATTAAATTCTGGACGATTTGTTAATATTTCTGGTTTAAAACCAATTTTACCAGCAACAGTATCGCTGAGGAGTAAAAATACTCGATCTAAGGTAAAATTAAGTTTTTTCTCATCTTCTATTTTCGTTTTCAATAAGTATTTGATAGCCGTTTCACTAGTAGTAAATATGTGTCCAAATTCACCTTGCAGTTCAAACCCTTCAACTGTACTGACAGAAATATCTTTCTTTTCATTTTTATCTGTCTTCACATCACTGGGAAATGTCATATATATGTTATACACATTCTTAGCCATAATACGTCACCTCTAACACGCACAATCTACATCATAGATACTATTTTTTACTCAACCGTCTTGCCACTTCAATACATTTTCGTATTTCTCTACGTAATTCTGGGGAGGTCTTATATTTACATTGAGCCTCTTTATTAGCATGATTTGTATCATTACGTGCTTTTTTAATTTCAAAATACTGCTCTATAAAATATATTGTATCGCTTACATGTTCCCTATCATCATGAGGTATAAAGATGCCCGGCATATCATAGATTTCTACCTTACCATTACGATATCTCTTAGATTTAATAAGTTGCTCGGCATACTGTTGCGGTGTCAAATTCAGCATATCAGATTTATAAAGGATTAATGATTTATATTGTTTTTTCCCATCAAATTTCTCTTTAATAAAGTTAACAAAGGTATTTCGAACCGTGTTGAAAGCACAATCTGATTTAGCATTAAAGCAGATATCATTTTGGTTCGCATGTATCTTTGTATATTTATTACAAGGCTCAACTTTAAATACAACTTTAATAAAATGCTGTCTTAAAGGTAATAATATATCATTAATGGTTGCCATATTAGATGATCTCTTAGAAATATCCCCTAAAAAAGAAATCCAATCAACTAATGTATAGTTTCTAACTTCACCCGCCTCTGGGGGATACAAGGTAAACCCCTTACTGCTTAACAGTTTTTCGCAATCAGTTTCCAATTGTTGTATAACTTCATCAACGAATTCATCTAACCGCTTTGTTCTGACAGACGTATCAAGTTCCGTTTTAATAAGCTCTCCTCGTTTTTGAGTAATTATGCTTAATGCCTTACGTATTTTTTTGTCTATTTTAGGAGATAACTCCTCTTTTGCTCCTTCACTACTCAACGCTGCCTTTTGCCCACGGAATTTATTTATAGCATTAAACACTCGCATTGAGATAGTACGTAAATCAGCGGCATTATATATTTCATTTGCTGTTTCCTCATCTTCAGCAGACAGCCTTGCTGCATCGATTTCAATAATCCCTTTTTCCAATGCATATTCTGGCACGTATTCACAAAATAATGTTAAGGCTTGCTGCAAATAATCGTGATCCAAGCACCAATCGATATACGCCAACTCATCTGATGTATTGTTTCTATGATGATCTAGCAATGTGTCATAGGATTGCTCAATGGGATCTTGTAAAAGTTCAACTAACTCTTGATCAAAATTCTTATTAGCTGATGGATTATCTGTTGTACTACGAACTAAGGCTAGACTTTCATCAAGACGTTTAATAGATTTTTCAAACGAACCACGGCTAGAAATATTAATTGCTTCTGAAAAACTATCCATGGCAGATAATAGCTCATGAATAGAAGAATTATTATTCTCCTTATTTCCCGAATCAGAGCTTTCTAGTCCATCCTCATCAACTTGATTTGCTTTAAAATGAGCATTCAATTTCTTTGCACTACCATATAGTTTAAACTCTTCAAAGCCTGCTACTAAATCGAGGAGTTCATATGTATCTTTTATAGGGTGAACAGAGCAGTTTCCTTCCTTCCAACTTGTATAAAATACATCGGCCACTTCGATACCTAAATACGACATAATTCGACCAAGAATTAAAAAAATCATCGCCGCATTTCTAAAACCGCCAGAAGTATCAATATATAATCTAATCTTACTACTAGCAGGTAATATTTTTTTATAAGCTACTATTTCCTTACAAAGTTTGATGATATTATCACCAAGTTCTTTTGTATTATCGAGGCTATCACCACAAGGGATTTCTTTGATAACTGTAGAAAATAGTGGGGTAATCTCTTGTTCAAAATAAGCTTTATAAAAAGTATCTATCTGACTACATAAAACCTCTAAATGCCTTGTATTTGTATTGAATTCAGGATAGGTTGTTGCTATTTCAGGAGCAAAACCAACTGTCCCTCCTACCAATTTACTGCGTAGTAGAAATACTTTATCTAATGTAAAATCAAGTTCCTTCTCTTCTTCTATTTTTTTCTTGAATAAATACTTAATGGCCGTTTCACTAGTGGTAAGTATTTTCTCGAAGTTATTCTTTAACTCTAGCTTTGTAGCCGTACTAGCATTTATATTAGTTTTCTCTTTATTAGTTTTTACCTCACTAGGAAAAGTTAGGTAAATATTATAAATATCTTTAGCCATACTATACTCCCCATATAAAATGAATAGTCTGGTACTATTAAATTAAGACCTCATATTATGTTCTCCTTACATTTTGTATTATATCATGTTATATTCATAATTAAGAACGCCTAAGCATATAGGGGATATAACTACAAGGGAGGTAACAATGGCAACAACCACTAATTATATACAAGATTTAGCCAGTATGCGGCAATTCATCCGCAGTTTAACCTTTGGAAATCATAATAGAGGCAAGGTAAATGCGCGAGGTATCAAAGGAAGTCAACACGATGATATCATTCGACGCCTTGATTATTTTGGCATCATCCCTCATATGTATACCCAACGAATTGGTAAAGCATCGATTCATCATTTGAATAAGGATGATTTTATTGACGGTTATAACTATTTAAATAGCCTATATGAATTATATGCAGCTGTGCCAGAACAGATTTTTGTGCAATCATGTATCTTGGCGGAACTAGCAGACAATGATGAGTTAACGATTGTTAATTTGAATGAAAATATAAATCTAGATATATATGTAGAGCACTATAAAGACTTGGTCAATGTACTGTTCAAAAAACGAAATAAAAAACAAACGCCTCCCAAAGATATCGATCAACAATATATTCAACGACAAGTAAAAACCTTAGAAACAATCGGTATTATCGAAAAAACTGAGCAGAGTAAAGGGTATTCATATGCTCTCAAAAATACCATCATAGATAGTTTAACAAAACAACAATTAGAAGAACTTGCATTAGCAGTATTCTTTTTTACGAATGTATCTATTACATCTGCAGCGGGACATATATTGCTACAAAAAATCATGTATTTGATCAACGGACATTCGCTAAAACAACAACAAGACTTCATTAATTACGGATTTAACAATACATACTTTACTTTCAAAGATAATAATCCAAATAATGTCATCGATGGCGATATTTTTTATCCATTAGCCGATGCATTATATCGTCAAAAAAAAGTACGCCTCACATTCTATGAGCCAGGAAAGCCAAAAGAGATCGTTACGCCCTTATCATTACATACCTATTATGGGGAAAACAAAAATCTTTTATATAGCATTAATAATGGACGACTACAAATCAATCGCATTGACCGCATCAAATCACTAGAGGTAACTAAATTCAATAGCTCCGATTTCATACCACCCGTCCTAACATCACAAAAGCCACATAATACTTGTATCCTTCATTTCTTAATGTCCGACGGATATGAAGAAGTCTACGACCAATTTACGCGGCATTTCAAGGAATTTCTCACTATATTAAGAACTACGAAGGAATATATTGAGCTACAATTAGAGGCACCCGATCTTTTACAATTATTACCATTATTGCGTAGCTATTTACCGTACTTATACATTATTTCTAGTAATAAGCCGAGTATAAATACTAAATTCTACAATAATCTCTATGCCTCTCTCGGTATAGAATTCATCGAACCAGAAGGTTATAAAACGAAGAAAAAACTCAATCCATTCCTACAACCTCCGCCATCTAAAACAAAAGAAGATAATTTGGAGAAAAAGAAACAAACGAAAAAGCAAAGTGAATCTGAGGTTGAACTTGGTTATGTATCTCCTGTTCTTAATGATGTCAATTCCATCACGTTTACCACACAATACCAAATACAACTCGATTTGGTAAATGGAGTGTCATACACAAAACAAGATATTGATAATCTAATTAATCATCGACGACTACTCACAACAGATGTATATAAAAAAGCTTTACGAAACGATGAGTACGAGCAACTATTGGCACACTCATTGGTATCATCTATTAATGATACGGACTATGTTGAATCTATCTTCTCCAATTTACCACTCGTCATTATTTCGGATGTGGAACGAATGTTTCTGAAAGACCTCATCAACGATGAACGAGTAAACTGGCTACTTTCACAAGAACTACGTGAGCAATTAGCAGGCGAATTAATATCAATAAACACAACATTTCCGTCAAAATCTTGGCGTAGTATGCCAACCATGACAGACGATACACCTCTTACAATGGATGTCATTATTAAATGTTTGCAATCAATACAGCAAAACGTACGCATTACAATAGAGGGCAAAGAACTATCCCCATGTCGATTAGAATACTCTGTTGGTAGTAACGGCTATTCCCTCATTGCCTATGACCATCAAGAGAAAACATTCATAGATTGTTCATTACGAAATATAAAGACTATTATGGTACTCGATACACCACGTCTCGCTGAATTAGAAACAATCTATGCTAGCTATAGAAGTGAATCCAAGAATACCCTTACTTTCGTCCTACACGACTCTAATAATGCTGTTGACCGTTGTTTTAATTACTTTAGTAACTATACTATTCAGGCACAAGATGTCATTGCCGAAGAATTCATTATCGAAGTAAGCTACTTGCCATTCCAAGAACAAGATATTCTACGAAACTTATTAAAACTTGGTTGTGCCGTACGCATCGTAGACGAATGTCCTTTGCGTGAAAAATTAGAGATGATATACAAAACTACTCTCATACACGCACCTAGTAATTAATACGATATAAAATTTGATTTCCTACACATATCAATAGCATATATTCTCTGCATATACAAAGGAGCACACCCTCTTGGTACAACAAGAAAGTGTGCTCCTTTTATCATATTTGATTATCGGTTCATATAGGTCATATAGTGTTCAATATCTACATTGTCTTTGATTAGTTGTTCACGATAGTTTTGAACCGTTGCAACATCATTTACTTGTTCATAGAACCGCATCAACCCATAGACCATTCGATGCTTAATAGGTTTACCCGGATTATAAACAGCATTCTTAATCTTATCACGCCATACAATAGCGAGAGGATTATTGCCAGCTTGTAACGCAATGAGAGATAAATATGTATATATCAATTCCCAAGGATGACTATTGATAAGAACTGTTTTACGTATATCTTGTTCTATACGATGCAATTGGTTTGCAATAAACGCATCAATATCATCTCTATATAAAACATACAATGCTTTCACATACACATATAAGGCAAAAGCCATAGATTGTACAGGTACCTCTTGTTCAGAAAGAGATTGAATATAAGATAGTTGATCAGCTAGTGTATGATTACCACCAAAATAGTCCACTGCTAATTGTTCATAAGATGCCTTATCGCCAGCCTCGATGTAATAATGTAATAAATAAGATTGTGTACGGTACGCATCAGATGATGTATCATCAAAAATAGAAAGAGCATTTTTGAAAAACTTCTCTGCATCAGGGTCTTGCAAATATGCATACACTTGTCCCAGTTGGCTATATGCCTGTCCTAAACTAATGGAAGCACTAATATCTGAGCCGTACAGTTTAGCACGCAATGTTTGAATATGTTCCTCCATGGATACAATATCACGTGATGCTTGGAGCGCATCGTTATATAAATAACAATCTACAAAGCTCACTACATGACGTTTTAACGTCAATAAATAATCTTCTATTGGCACATATCTAGACCAATGTCGGCATTCAAGAAAACAATAATCGGCCAAAGAATTATCTCCCACATGGTTAAATGCGGTCATACCCGTATCATAGAAAGCATATGCGATGCGTCCATCTAGTAATTCTTCATTCTCTAAGTTGATGACTAACTGCTCTAAATGTTTAAACATATAGGCTAATTTATTAGCATTACAATTGGTATCATCTGCATAATCTGCTAAATCCTGAATAGCCCGCTCAATACCACGAACGTCCATTTCGCCATGAATTAACTCTTCAATATGAGGGAACCATTCTGTACGATAAAATTCAGCAAATTTACTGTCACCATGAGCACCATCATAGATGGAACTCAATGCAGCCACATAATTTTGACGGCAAAAATCTATCATGGCCTGCTCATAGTTAATATCTACATCGTCATATACAAATAGGAGATTCGGTGCAGACCCATTTAACTCATCAGTTAATTTACGAATAGTCTCAAAACGATTCGTATCGCTAACTAATGTATGTAATTTCCCATAATAGCTAAAATGGCCACACAAGAAATTAGATAAATATAAAAATGCATACTTTTCAGTTTCTAAACGACCTTTTACATCATAGTTGATAGATAGAGCCTTAAATGTCTTAATGTCCATATGTAAACGATTATAATCTATGGATTTACGGTCCAAGGCGGCCCGATAGTTAAACTCATTAGCTACCTGAAAGTATACCTTATTAGGATTTGGTTTAGTTCCACGTGGAAATACATACTCTTTAAACCCAAGTGCTTTGAACTCTTCAATTTTAATAGGATTGTTAGCCGCAACCTCTGTTATACGTGTTGGTAAATCAAACTGAACCCTATTAACATCCAAATTATAGGGATTGTGAAAGACTAACCTTGATACTGTAGCATCAGCCATATGCCAATACAAATTGCTAACAGTATCATCATGTGAAAGTACACCTGTTTGTTCATTATTGAACATACTCTTGCCTTTTTCACTCTTGAACATAACGGCAATAGAATAAAATCCTTTGCGAGGAACTGGAATTAATTCTTCTCCATTGTATGTGCCATGAGCAAAAAATTCAGGTAATGCGGCTGCAATAGCCCCTTTATATTTAGCCTTTTCACTAATATATACAGTTTTCTTCGCTGCATAAGGATTTTCTTCAGAATGTTCGTCTTCAGAATCTAACATATTTAAGTACATAGGCTCAATAGGTAGAGCATCTAAATCTGTATCTGAAACTTTACCTTTCTGTTTACTATAAAAGGCTTCTGGATATGAAACATTTACTTTATCAGCAATAATTCTAAAAAAGCGATCTAAACGTTGTCTTTCAAAATTAGCATCCTGAGAATCATCCAAATCATTATAAATAATCCCAGATATATACAACACATTCTTTTTATTATCAGTATTTTTGCTATTCGGTTTTAAAAAATTAAAATCCCCATATTCATCAATCGCTATCGTAATCATATTGTAACCCCTATAAACAAACTACTACGAAACAAGTACGCTACATCTAATCTTAATACTCTATAAAGATTAAGGAATAGATATAGTAACAACTAGACACATAGAAATATAAAACGATAAATACATATTAGTATCTATATTCTATCATCTTATCTTCATAAATAGAATAAAAGAGCGTAACAATATAGTTTAAATATCCCATATCATTAAGCTCTAATGCAAAAAAGACCTATCCATATGACATCATACGAATAGGTCTATCGTTTTTCAGATTCAATTATTACTTTCAAATTTACCCCTCAACACATACATGTACTAAACCAAAATCTACAGATAATAACATGTTAAACACCTCCTAGAGATCATCAAATAATTCATCTAATAACACACCTACTGCTGCATCAACAGCTACATCCATCACTAAGTCTAATAATTCATCCATATTTTATCACCTCATATTTAACCAAAACAACGTACTTAATAGTAATTTAGTCCTCTAATAATGCACAAAGTGCAACTGCTACAGTAAAACCTATGAAATGGTACACACGAATCACCTTCCTCTCATCCAATATATACATTATTATCGACGACGACGTGAAGCACCATATACACTAAGCCCTAAGGCCACACCTGATGCAAAACCGTCCCATGCCATTGGCACAGCTACTAAGGCTAATAAAGGTAACATACAAATCCCTCCTTTCTATAAACGGTTCAAAAAACTATCTAGTATTTAATCATCAGTGCTATCAAGCACCGCTATTAGCACTGCGACTGCAGCCTCTACTGCTAAAGGTGACATACAATTCCTCCTTAATTTTACAATTTACACCATTATAATTTAAAAAATCCATTTTTTCTCATGTTCATACATAACCTCATATTCTATAACTACATTAATCATGAACCACAGTATATACCAGTAAACCACTAATTACAGATCAAATTCACTAGGACGAATCCCAATCCATTGATACTGAATAATTGCTCATCGGCTACAGGTCCATTATATGTCGAAAATTTTTATGCGTGTAATCAATAAAACTAAGACGAAAAAGACCCGAATGTTTTGTAGTGACCCCAAAAAGTTAGACTTTTATTTCCGAGTAACCTAAACTGGTTGCTCGGAATTTTTTATGCTGCAGTAGTAGCTAAACGATAGTCAATTGGACTTAGCCAGTTCAATCTTTTCTTAATTCGTTTAGTATTGTAATACATAATATAGTTTTCAATCGCCATTTTTAACTCATCATAGCTCTGAAAAGTATTGCCATAATACATCTCTTGTTTTAAGATGGCAAAGAAATTTTCCATTGGTGAATTATCGAGACAATTACCTTTTCTAGACATACTTTGGAATATATTATGCACTTTTAAATTATGTTGATACGCTTTCATTTGGTAACCCCAACCACGGTCAGAATGAAATGTCCGCCGATACTTAGCATCAGCAGTCTTTTCAATCGCCTGTTGTTGTGCTGAAAGTACAGACTCAGCTGATGGTGTAGGACTTATACTAAAACTGATAATTTCAAGATTATATAAATCCATAAATGGATCTAAATATAGTTTTCTGACTTTCAAAGCACCATTTGCATCTAGTTCATAATACTTAAATTCAGTTGTATCTGTAGTAATTTTTTGATGTGGTTGATTGCAATAGAATCTACGCTTAATGCGATTAGGTGCAATCCGTCCTTTAACGCCTTTATATGAGTTATATTTTCGGCTCTTACGGGAGAATGCTATTACTTGCAGATTGAACTTTTGCATAATTCGTTGCAATCGTTTCTTATTAATAACAATACCTCGTGATCGCAACAAAGGTAACAACCTTCTATATCCATAGTTGGGATGATCCTTACGAATAACTTCAATAGCTATTCGTATTTGTAGATCTGGATCTACTCGGTCAAAGCGCTGTTGCCAGTATATATATGTTGCTTTTGGAAAACATAAGGCAGCAAGAATCTCAGTTAGTTTGAATTCTCTTCGGAGATTGCTAATGATTCTTGCTGCTCTTTCATTTTCTGAGCATCCTCGATGCGCAATCTCCTCAATTCTTTTAAATAGGCATTCTCTATTTGAGCATAGCGTAATTGTTTTTCCAGTTCTAAAATACGAGCTTGCTCTGGTGTTAATTCTTTTTTCTTCTTTTGGTTACGAGATTTAGTATGTGTGGTAATCTTTGCTGTTTCATCTGTTCGACTCATGGTAGGTATTCGTCCTTTCGGTCACTCGACAAAAGCATTGGCCCCATATTTCATAAAATCCGATTTCCAGCGAGCTATTAATGAAGGATTATTCAGCCCATATTGTAATGCAATTTGCCGATACGATAATTCACTAGTTAAGTATGACTCTACCACAGCTAGCTTAAATTCTGAAGTATATCTTGTATTATTTCGCTTTCGACACAAACCATCTTTACCAAATTCTTTAAATGCACTAATCCAACGACGAACTTGCGATGTAGTCTTTAAACCATATTTCTTAGTTAAATACTCATATCCACCCTCGCCGTTTAGATATGCGGTAACGACTTTTAATTTAAATATAAGGCTATATTTTGCCATAGAAAAACCGACCTCCTTAACGTTAAGATTTTTGGTCTAACATTAAGGGGTCGGTTCAATGAGCCTGTATAAACAATTATTTAATTTTAGCAATAAAAAAGCGCCTACAACATAGTAAGCGCTTTAACTCTCTTCAATCACTTTAAGAATATCCGATGTTTTGATTTCATAAATATTCGAGTCGGCATTTTCGACTTGAATACAGCCGTCTCCATAAAAGTGTAAGAGTGTTACTTCTTCACCGTTTTTAAGTTTAACAACATCAAACTCTTTCATTTAATCTTATCCTTCGGTTTTACATAGGTGCTAATAAGCCTCGGAACTTTTAAGCCTGTATCAATTTGCCACGCCATAACCAACTTAATGCGTCCACCTTTTAGCGAATCAACATATTTGGTTAATTCGTACCGCGTGACATGCTTATTAACTCCTTTTTCAATGATTTTAGAATCAATAACCGATTCTCTCACATAATGTTTAAATTCCTTTGCCCTATTTAAATTATACCCTAAATACTTTTCAAAAGCGTTTCAATACCGTAAATGGTAAGTACTGTTGCAACGCAGTAATCGTTAACGAAGGCAAAGAGGCTTGGAAAGAAGGTTTCAATACCGTAAACGGTAAGTACTGTTGCAACGAAAATTAAACATGAATATCCGTCTCCATCATTCGTTTCAATACCGTAAACGGTAAGTACTGTTGCAACTTATTTAAATTTAGTATTTTATATTTTTGATATAGTTTCAATACCGTAAACGGTAAGTACTGTTGCAACAATATGATGGAACTAAAACCAGAAGTCCACATCATCACATTAGGTTTCAATACCGTAAACGGTAAGTACTGTTGCAACTTTAATTTAGTCATTTAATACTGTAGGAGGTAATCAGTTTCAATACCGTAAACGGTAAGTACTGTTGCAACTATCTGTAACTACAATAGCGACTACAATGCGAAGCACTGGTTTCAATACCGTAAACGGTAAGTACTGTTGCAACTAAAATGGTGAAATTCCAAGCTGGCGATATTGTTCGTGTGTTTCAATACCGTAAACGGTAAGTACTGTTGCAACTAAAATTAACTGGGATTTAAAAGAAGCATCTGTTAAGTTTCAATACCGTAAACGGTAAGTACTGTTGCAACAAGCTAAGCAATACAAAGGAAAAGAAAAATTATCTGTGTTTCAATACCGTAAACGGTAAGTACTGTTGCAACGAAAAAATTTAATTATGATGAATCAAAAGCTTAGTGTTTCAATACCGTAAACGGTAAGTACTGTTGCAACGCTACCACGCACTAGAATATGTTCTTAAAACTTTCTTCAAAGAGTTTCAATACCGTAAACGGTAAGTACTGTTGCAACGGTACTTTTTATGAAAGGAGACATTATTATGTCTGTTTCAATACCGTAAACGGTAAGTACTGTTGCAACAACAAGTCACATTAAATTCCAACATTATTAAATGTTGTTTCAATACCGTAAACGGTAAGTACTGTTGCAACTCAGGGTACTTTCAAAGAAAGGAGACATATATTATGTCGTTTCAATACCGTAAACGGTAAGTACTGTTGCAACTGAAAAATTCCGTTTTCAACTTATTGGAAATGAGTTACGTTTCAATACCGTAAACGGTAAGTACTGTTGCAACATCGGTGCTTCGTCGTAAATGTAAAGATTATCTTGAGTTTCAATACCGTAAACGGTAAGTACTGTTGCAACAGAGTTTACGGAAGAAATAAATAGATATTGATTGTCGTTTCAATACCGTAAACGGTAAGTACTGTTGCAACTATGACAATCAAATAGGTGAGTTAGTTGAGCTCAGTTTCAATACCGTAAACGGTAAGTACTGTTGCAACGAGAAACTATTAAATGGAAAGAGGCGGACGATTTTGTTTCAATACCGTAAACGGTAAGTACTGTTGCAACAGCAGGCCTTACAAATCCAGTATTCATGGGGCTTAAAAATAGGTTTTGGAAAACCTCACACCGTAAACGGTCAAAACTCGCTCCCATTTGATCCACAAGTCCTATGGATATAGGTAAATACTGGAAGAAAATGATTTTTCTTAAGATACAGTTATTATAAGGGTTTATGGATTTTACGTCAATAATTTAATTCATTTTCCATTCATCTCATTTTTTAAAATTCAATAAATGTACATAGAGAAAGATCTATCGGCCCTCAAAACGACTTCGGGCTCCGCGTAAGCGCAGTAGCGTGTCGGCTTTTCTCTCTCCTCCAGAAACAATGCCCCTACATCACCTCCATACAAACGTACATAGAGAAAGCCCCCATCTGTTCCAAAACCGACTTTGGCCCTGCGGAGGCCGCAGGCCGGAGTCAGACCCGGCCGGTGGAGGATTTTTTCTCTTCACCAAAACAATGCCCTAACATCACCTAAACCACAAACGTAAATAGAGAAAGACCCTATCGGCCCCTCAAAACGACTTCGGGCTCCGCGTAGTGCAGTAGCGTGTCGGCTTTTCTCTCTCCTCCAGAAACAATGCCACTACATCACCTCCATACAAACGTACATAGAGAAAGCCCCCATCTATTCCAAAACCGACTTTGGCCCTGTAGAGGCCGTAGGCCGGAGTCAGACCCGGCCAGTGGAGGATTTTCTCTCTTCACCAAAACAATGCCCTAACATCACCTAAACACGAAGGTAAAAAAAAAACCTATCGGTTCCTAAAAACGACTTTGCCTAGGCTGGCTATGCCAGCCGTCAAGGCGGTGGAGGCTTTTAGGGGCCGATAGGTTCTAACCATCTACCCTTTGTACTTAGGTGATGTAGGGCATGTTTCAGGCACCACGTCTTTGCGGTCCCCTAGTTGTGCACTACGGTCTGTATAGTGTGTATGAAGTAGTTCGTGTGCTTTATGTCCTAATGGTTCGCCCAAGAAGTTTTTGTATAGGTCTTGGATTTCTGGGTTTTCATAGGATGCCACGTATTTGTATTCTTCATCAGCTTTATAAAGTCCGCCAATGCGGGCTTCTTTTGTTTTCACAGCTTGTGGTAATTTAGTGCGTGGTTGACCACCGCCACCGATACAGCCGCCAGGGCATGCCATAACTTCGATAAAGTCATAGTGTTTGCCATTTTCTTTCAAAGCGTTGAGGAAGTCACGAGTATTTTTGCCACCGTGTACAACAGCAACGGACAATGTCACGTCATCGC
>OLSH01000392.1_pt1 | contig 40817 bp, 65 predicted proteins | sample 1643221 | NCBI WGS metagenome assembly OLSH01 (sample SAMEA3136681, study PRJEB25190) | human gut metagenome | biome: human gut; feature: human-associated habitat; material: faeces | place: Austria | collected 2013 | reverse complement strand
CCGATATCCGAAAGAGCCGGAGAAAATCGCCGGTATCTTAGAGTGCCTGATCCAAAGGATAAAAGAACAGATGCAGAAAAAATATCCCTGGCTTCGGCATTTTACAGACAGAGAAAACAAATTGTGCCCGGAAAGCTGCAGGGAAGATTTTGCAGCCTCACTGGGAAAGCTTTCCGCCCTGTCCCGCCGTTTCCAGCTCTCCGTCCAGGACAACACCCTGAACCGGATCTGCACCTGCCTGTCCGCGTACATAGGGGAAGCCGACGCGCTGGACAGGACGGCAGAGGAGGTGGAGCTGAGCAAAGATTATATACGTGTGCTGTTCAGAAACAAAACAGGCATTGGGTTTAACAAATATATGACCATGATGCGCATGGAATATGCAAAAGAGCTTCTGAAAACATCCAACTTGAAGATTTACGAGATTGCTGAGGCCTGCGGATATTCCACCATTGACTATTTTGCGAAAAAATTCAAAGAATACACAGGCGCAGCTCCCATCCAGTACAGAAAAAACCACTGAGCACAGATTGAAGAATGAGCGGAAAATAGATTTTGTCAGGTAAAATATCAGAAATGTGGGGTAGTGCCCCTTTCCATTTTCCGTTATAGTAAGGGTGTAAGAAAAAAGAGAGAATAACAGCTGACAATGCCGTCATCCCCCACAGAGGGAATGGCGGTTTTTTGTTACTTTGGAAAGGGGAAATCATATGAAAAACAAATATCTTAAAAGCGCGGTATCATTTATGCTGGCAGGCACCATGCTGTTTGGCCTGACAGCCTGCAGCGGAGGCGCCATAGCAGAGGCAGGCAGCACCGGAAAAACAGATAAGACAGAAGAGACAGCAAAATCTTCATCCTCCGGAGACACAGTCAAGGTGGGAATCCTGCATTCTCAGAGCGGCACCATGGCTATGGCAGAGAAACCCATGATAGAGGCAGCACAGATGGCCATTGATGAGATCAATGAGGACGGCGGCGTTCTCGGAAAACAGATAGAATATGTTCTGGAAGACGGTGCGTCTGACGCGGCAGTCTTTGCGGAGAAGGCCACAAAACTTCTGACAAAAGACAAGGTGGCAACAATTTTCGGATGCTGGACCAGCGCCAGCCGAAAAGCAGTGCTTCCCGTGGTGGAGGGCAATGACGGTCTTCTCTGGTATCCGGTGCAGTACGAAGGGCTGGAATCCTCCCACAATATCATGTACACAGCACCCTGTCCCAACCAGCAGGCCATCCCGGCAATGGATTATCTGATGGAGAACTGCAAGGGAGATGACGGAACACTTAAGATTTTCCTGTTTGGTTCCGACTATGTATATCCCAGAACCACCAACACCATCATCAAAGCTATGCAGAAGGATTACGGCTATGAGATCGTAGGCGAGGAATATATTCCTCTTGGTTACACAGACTGTTCCACAGTCATAACAAAGATCCAGGAGACAAAGCCCGATGTGATCATCAATACCATTAACGGTGATTCCAATGTATCTTTTTTTAAACAGTACAAGGACGCAGGACTCAGTCCAGACCAGATCCAGACCATGTCTTTTTCCTGCTATGAGGAAGATATCCGGGGTATGGGGGCTGAATACGCGGAAGGCCATCTCTTTGCATGGAACTACTTCCAGTCTGTTGACACAGAGGCGTCCAAAGCTTTCACGGAAAAATTCAAAGAGCTGTACGGTGAAGATAAAGTTACAGGCGACCCGGTGGTAAATGCGTATGAAGGTGTCTACCTGTGGAAAGCAGCAGTGGAAAAGGCGGGAACCTTTGACGTGGAACCTGTGATCGAGGCCTGCGAGAGCGGGGAAATTGAGGCTGAGACACCGGAAGGCCTGGTAACCATCGCAAAAGGAACTACCCATCACTGCCTCCAGAAAGTATTGGTTGGAAAATGCGATGCGGACGGACAGATCCAGACACTCTGGGAGACTGAGGACAGAGTTGAGCCGGATCCGTGGTTAAAGAGCTATGACTGGGCAAAAGACCTGAGTGTAGATACGGAATAACATGGCCCGAAACGGGAGAGGAGGGAGAAAAATGGATTTATTCTTTATGCAGCTGTTCAACGCCCTGAGTGTCAGCTCCATACTTTTACTGGCGTCTCTGGGACTGGCGATCACTTTTGGGCTGATGGGCGTCATCAACATGGCCCACGGCGAGTTCATTATGATTGGCGCCTATGCCACTTATGTGGTCCAGAATATATGGAAACAGATTTTTCCAGAGGCTATGTTTGACTGGTACTTTCCTGCAGCGATTCTGGTATCCTTCCTGTTCACGGCACTGCTTGGTGTTCTGTTGGAGCGTGTTATCATATGCAGGCTGTACGGCAGGGCACTGGACAGTCTTCTGGTCACCTGGGGGATCAGCCTTGTGCTGCAGCAGTTGGTTCGGTCCGTCTTCGGGCCGGCCAATGTGAGCGTATCCTGTCCGTCATTTCTGGATAAGAACATCCATATCTTCGGCATGTTCTCCATGTCCTGCAAACGCCTCTTCATCTTCGGCCTGGCGGTTGTGTGCTGTGCACTCATTGGGTTTCTCATGTACCGGACCAGACAGGGGCGGAATATCAGAGCGGCAATGCAGAACCGTCCCATGGCAGCCAGCCTTGGCGTCAATACAGCAGCCTGCGATATGATGACCTTTGCTGTAGGCTCCGGATTTGCCGGAGTGGCGGGATGTGCCATTACATTTTTGGGCAGTATCGGGCCTACTGTGGGGCAGTCTTACATTGTAGACAGTTTTATGACTGTGGTAGTCGGCGGTGTGGGAAGGATCGTGGGCTGCATTACAGGCTCCGCTGTCATTGGCGTGGGCGGGCCTGTGTTTGAATTCTTTACGAGTGCGTCCCTGGGAAAAGTCCTGATCTTCATTGTTGTGGTCATCATTCTTCAGTTCAGGCCCAAAGGTATCTTTTCCATCAGCAGCAGGGTACTGGATGAATAAAATGTCAGGAATATTTGGAGGTGACAAAATTATGGCGAATCACGCAGCGGCGAAAAAGCCGCGGTTTAAAGTAAAAGGAGACACAGTATTGATCACTTTGATCTGTGTATTTCTGGCATCTGCACCCTTCTATATGTCAGCATTCCGAACTAATATGCTGGGAAAATATATGTGCTTTGCCCTCATAGCTCTGGGGATCGGCATGATCTGGGGGCAGACAGGAATCCTGAGTCTTGGACACGGAGTATACTTCGGGCTTGGAGCTTACTGTATGGCAATGCACCTGAAGCTGGAGGCATCCGGCGGAGCACTCCCGGATTTCATGGCATGGAGCGCGTTAAAGAAGCTGCCTGTCCTCTGGAAACCATTTGCCAGCCCCGTTTTCACTATTTTCTGTGTCATAGCAGTACCTATGCTGGTGGCAGCGGTAATCGGGTCCCTTACTTTTCTGAACAGGATACGGGGTGTGTACTTTTGTATCCTGTCCCAGGCACTTGCCTACGCTCTGGCCACTTTCCTCATCGGAAGACAGGAGTATTTCGGCGGCTCCAACGGCCTGACTAATTTTACCACAGTCTTTGACATGACCATCAATTCACCGGGGACAAAGCTCATACTCTTTTATACGACGCTTGCGGTTTTGATACTGGCCTTTTGTCTGTGCCGTTTTTTGGTCAACAGACGTGTGGGCAGAGTGTTTCTGGCTGTGAGGGATGCGGAGAATCGGGCAAGATTTACAGGGTATTCCCCGGCAGTGTATAAAGTGTTTGTCTATTGTCTGTCAGCAGTTCTGGCAGGTGTGGCGGGGGCGCTGTATGTCCCCCAGGTGGGAATCATTTCCCCATCTGATATCGGTATCTCCCCGTCCATTGAGATGGTCATCTGGGCAGCCGTGGGAGGCAAGGCATCCCTTGCGGGACCTGTTCTGGGGGCGCTTGTCATCAACTTCCTGAAAAGCCTTATATCAGAACAGTTTCCGGCTTTCTGGCAGTTCTTCATGGGTGGTATCTTCATCCTTGTGGTACTCTTTCTTCCTGAGGGACTTGTCTCCGTTAAGGATGTTCCGAAGAGAATCAGGGCTGGTGTGCAGGCAGCCAGGGAAAAACGCGGCGGTGCCAAGCTGAAAGAGAAGCAGGAAAAAAAAGAAAAGGTTACAGTCTGAGACAGGAGGTGCAGAAAGATGGCAAAACCGGTTCTGGAAATTCAGAACGCCAGTATTTCCTTCGGGAATTTTAAGGCAGTCAAGCATGTGTCCACCACGATCTGTGAAAACGAGATCCGTTTTCTCATAGGTCCAAACGGTGCCGGCAAGACAACACTGCTTGATGCCATATGCGGGAAAAACAAGCTTTCCGGCGGCGATATCGTCTATCACAACAAAGGGCGCAGTTATGACCTGCCGAAGATCAGGGAAAATAAAATAGTAAATATTGGTGTGGGGAGAAAATTCCAGGCTCCCAGCGTGTTTTCCGGTATCACAATTTACGAGAACATGGAACTGGCAGCAGTGGAGAACAGGGGACTTTGGGCATCCCTGGGCAGCCGCCTGCCGCCTGAGACAAGGGAGAGGATAGACGAACAGCTTCAGTTCATCGGTCTGTATGAGCTGAAAGACGAGTATCCTTCTATCCTGTCACACGGACAGAAACAGTGGCTGGAGATCGGAATGTTATGTGTCTCCCGCCCGCGGCTCATGCTGCTTGATGAACCTGTTGCCGGTATGGGAAGAAGAGAGACAGAGCGGACAGCAGAGCTTTTGAAGATCATACAAAAGGACTGCACCATTATCGTAGTGGAACATGATATGAAGTTTGTGAAAGAGGTGGCATCCTGGGTAACAGTGCTCCACGACGGGGAAGTGCTCTGTGAGGGAACTATGGATGAGGTGCAGAATAACCAGCAGGTAATAGATGTGTATCTGGGAAGGGGAGGTGAATGATATGCTGGCATTAGAACAAGTGACAGCCTCCTATGGGGGCAGCCGTGTCCTGTTCGGCGTTGATATAAAAGCAAAAAAAGGGGAAGTCACCTGTCTTGTGGGCAGAAACGGCGTGGGGAAAACCACCACAGTGAAATCCATCATGGGTCTTGTGAGTACACCGTCGGGCAGCATTACCCTGGACGGGAAAAGTATTTTTAAGATGCCTGTCTATGCAAGAGCAAAATCAGGCATCGGCTATGTCCCCCAGGGAAGAGAAATTTTCCCCCAGCTCACAGTCCGGGAAAATATTCTTCTGGGGATGGAAGCCAACAAAAAAGTCCGGGATATTCCGGAACACATCTATGAGATTTTCCCTATCCTGAAAGAGTTTCTGGACAGAAAAGGCGGTGACCTCTCCGGCGGCCAGCAGCAGCAGCTTGCCATTGCAAGAGCCATTGTTTCCAATCCCAAGGTGCTGATCCTGGATGAGCCTACAGAGGGGATACAGCCCTCTGTCATTCAGGAGATTGGCAGAACTATCACAAAACTGAAGGAATATATGGCGGTCCTGATGGTGGAGCAGTATCTGGAGTTTGTATTGGAAGTCTCTGACAAATGCTATGTTATGGAAAAAGGCCGTATTCAGATGAGCGGAAAAACAGAGGATCTGGATAAGAAAAAACTGCAGGAAATGCTTGCCATGTAAGACAGAGGGGAGGCGCGGCATATGAAAATGATACGGGCGGTCATTAGGCCGGAGAAGACAAGAGAGGTGCTGGACGCACTGGAGGAACAGGGCTTTGTATCCGTTACAGAGATGGATGTCTATGGAAGGGGCAAACAAAAAGGAATCACCATAGGTTCTGTAAACTATGATGAACTGCCTAAGACCATGCTTTTTATGATCATAGAGGATGAAGATGAGAGGCAAGTATGTACCACGATCATGGATGTGGCCAGAACCGGCTACGGCAATAACGGAGACGGGCGCATCTTTGTCCTGCCTGTGGAGCGGGCTTATACCATAAGCACCAGGCAGGAAGGTCTGTAGTTTACCGGGAGGGATTCATATGAAAGAGATCATTGCCATCATTAGGCCGTCCATGGTTGAGGATACGAAAAAAGCCCTGGAAGCTGTAGGGCTTCCTGCCTTTACCGGCAGAAAAGTCGTAGGCAGAGGAAAGGCAGCAGTTAACATAACACAGAGCAACCTCACAATGGTGAAGTCGGATATGGTGCCAAAACGCATGTTCATCATTGCAGTGAAGGACGAAGACGTGGATAAAGTGATCCATGCGGTTACTTTGGTCAACAGCACGGGAATGCCCGGAGACGGCAGGATCTTCGTGCTGCCTATAACAGACACTTACAGGATAAGCGCAGGGCGTAAGCTCTGACACTCGGTGAATTTTAAGGAGGAATCAACATGGGAAGTATTGGAAGCATGAACAAACCAGGCAATGGATTTTTAGCAGCAGCGGTCCAGTTTCCGGCACCGATCGTCAACTCCAGGGCAGACATTGATCGGCAGATACAGGAGATCGTGCGGACCCTTCACGCCACAAAAGCCGGATATCCGGGCTGTGAACTGATCATTTTCCCCGAGTACAGCACCCAGGGCCTGAACACTTCAAAGTGGCTGACCGATGAATATTTATGTGACATTCCGGGAAAGGAGACTGAGATTTTCGGGCAGGCCTGCCGGGAGGCAGGGGTTTACGGTGTTTTCTCCATTATGGAGAGAAATCCGGATCCTGACAAGAACCCATATAATTCGGCGGTCATTATCAATCCGGAGGGAGAAATCTGTCTGCATTACCGCAAGCTCTTTCCGTGGAATCCCATAGAACCCTGGTATCCCGGGGACCTGGGCATGCCGGTATGTGATGGACCGGGCGGTTCTAAACTTTCCGTATGCATCTGCCACGACGGCATGATACCTGAACTTGCCAGGGAGGCAGCCTACAAAGGATGCAATGTATACATCCGCATTTCCGGTTACAGTACCCAGGTAAATGACCAGTGGATCCTTACAAACCGATCCAACGCATGGCAGAACCTCATGTACACCGTATCCGTGAACCTGGCCGGATATGACGGAGTATTCTACTATTTTGGCGAGGGACAGATCACCAACTATGACGGGACTGTGCTGGTACAGGGACAGAGAAATCCCTATGAGATCGTCACGGCTGAGATCTTCCCCGAAAAGGCAGACGCGGCCAGAAGAGAATGGGGACTGGAAAACAATATCTACAATCTGGGACATCGTGGTTATGTGGCATATCCCGGCGGACAGCCGGATACCCAGCTCACCTACATTAAGGATCTGGCAGAGGGCAGATACTGCCTGCCGTGGGAGGATGAGGTGGAGATAAAAGACGGCTCCATCTATGGCTATCCCACAACAGGCGGAAGGTTTGGAACAGAGCCGTATGATGATCCGCATGGAATACACACCTACACAGGAAAATAGGGAATTCAGCATAAAGCCCGCCTCAGTCTGTCTCATGTACAGACCGAGGCGGGCTTTTTGCATTTAATTCCTCCGATAGAATTACAATACATATTGACACATAAAACTTTTTTGTGATAAACTCATAAAGTAAGGCAAAGACGCCGTCAACAGGTGTCTTTGCCTTTTTCTATTTAAAAACGCAGTAAAAGGAGGTTCCTGAAATGCGATTAACACCAAAAGAGCAGGAAAAACTAATGCTCCACACAGCCGGAGAGCTTGCGGCGAAGCGGAAAGCCCGGGGAGTAAAGTTGAATTATACAGAGGCTGTTGCCTATATAAGTTCTCAGCTTCTGGAATATGCCAGAGACGGCAGAGATGTGGCAGAGCTGATGTCCCTGGGCAGAAAGCTTCTCACCATTGATGATGTCATGGATGGTGTAAAGGATATGATACATGAAGTACAGGTAGAAGCCACTTTTCCTGACGGAACAAAGCTGGTCACTGTACACAGTCCCATACAATAGAGAGGAGCCAAATAGTGAAGATAGGAGAGATCATACCGAAAGACAGAGATATCATTCTGAATGAGGGCAGGCCGTCACTGGAGATATCTGTGACAAACACAGGAGACCGGCCCATTCAGGCAGGTTCCCATTATCATTTTTTTGAGGTGAACAGATACCTGGTATTTGACCGTGAAAAGGCATATGGATTTCGTCTCGACATCCCTTCCGGTACTTCCGTCAGATTTGAACCGGGGGAGACAAAGATGGTTTCCCTCACTTCCATGGGCGGTTCCGGGCGCATTTTCGGTCTCAATGACCTTACCTGCGCGCAGATTACAGAGATCAGTAAAAGAACGGCCTTGGACAACGCCGCGAAAAAAGGATTCCTGAAGGAGGCAGAAGAATGAGCAGCATCATATCCGGTAAAAAATACGCAATGATGTATGGTCCCACAACCGGTGACAAGGTAAGGCTTGCAGATACCAGTCTGATCATTGAAGTGGAGGAAGATCATACCCATTACGGAGATGAAATAAAGTTCGGCGGCGGCAAGACGATTCGTGACGGCATGGGACAATGTGTGAAGGCAGCCAGAGAGGACGGCTGTCTGGATCTGGTTATTACCAATGCCCTGATCGTAGATTATACAGGGATCGTAAAAGCTGATATTGGCATCCGTGATGGAAAAATAGCAGGCATAGGCAAGGCGGGAAATCCGGATATTATGGATGGCGTCACACCGGGGATGACAGTGGGCGCATCTACAGAAGCTCTGGCAGGAGAGGGGATGATCGTCACAGCCGGCGGCATTGACAGTCATATTCACTTTATCTGCCCTCAGCAGATATTATGTGCCTTGTATTCCGGTGTGACCACTATGATCGGAGGAGGCACAGGGCCTGCAGACGGGACAAACGCAACCACCTGTACCCCAGGCCCCTGGAATCTGGAAATGATGCTAAAAGCAGCGGAAGAATATCCCATGAATCTTGGATTTTTGGGAAAAGGGAACTGCTCTGACGAAAGACCTCTTATAGAGCAGATAAAAGCCGGGGCAATGGGGCTGAAGATTCATGAGGACTGGGGTGCGACCCCGGCAGTGATAGACCACTGTCTGAACGTTGCCGACCTTTATGATGTGCAGACGGCCATCCACACAGATACCCTCAACGAGGGGGGATGTGTGGAGGACACCATACGTGCCATCGCAGGCCGTACTATACATACCTATCACACAGAAGGGGCAGGGGGTGGTCATGCGCCTGATATCATCAAAGCGGCTTCTATGCCGAATATTCTTCCCTCATCCACTAACCCAACCATGCCGTTTACGGTAAATACATTGGATGAACATTTGGATATGCTGATGGTATGTCATCACCTGGATAAGAAAATACCGGAGGATGTGGCATTTGCCGACTCGCGTATCAGACCAGAAACCATCGCCGCAGAAGACGTACTGCATGACCTGGGCGTATTCAGTATGATGAGTTCGGACTCTCAGGCCATGGGACGCATCGGTGAGGTGATCACAAGAACTTGGCAGACCGCAGGCAAGATGAAGGATGAACGCGGCCCTCTCCCGGAGGATGTGAAGAACGGAAATGACAATTTCAGGGTAAAACGTTATATAGCCAAGTACACCATCAATCCGGCAGTCACACATGGAATATCTCAATATGTGGGGTCTGTGGAAAAAGGGAAGATGGCGGACTTGGTTGTATGGAATCCTGCCTTTTTCGGAGTAAGACCGGACATGATCATCAAAGGGGGGATGATCATTGCATCAAAAATGGGTGATGCCAATGCATCCATCCCCACAACAGAGCCTGTGATGTATCAGCCTATGTTTGCCGCTCACGGGAGAGCCAGATTTTCCTGTTGTGCCACATTTGTCTCAAAAGCTGCGGTAAAAGAAGGGATAAAAGAGAAATACGGACTGGAAAAACAGATCCTTCCGGTTTCCAACTGCAGGAATATCGGCAAAAAAGACATGATCTTTAACGACAAAACACCACAGATCACAGTAGACCCGGAGACATATGAAGTCACCGCAGATAAAGAGCCGCTTACCTCAAAACCGGCCAAAACACTTCCGCTCACACAAATGTACAATTTATTTTAATGCAGCTGTTCAGTATCTTAGAGTATGTTAGAAAATTCATTCCGACAATCTGCTCATAAAAGGAGGATAAAAGACATGATGTTATGCCAGCAAATATTAGGTAACATAGAGAATTCCCGTATCCGGGACAAAAAAATCGACTATGTAGACATTGAGTGGCATGAAGCCTTCAAAAAAATCCATCGTAAGACAACAAGGGACGGCGCCGAGATAGGCATCCGTCTGGATGACGGAATCTTGACGAAAGGTATCCGTCAGGGAGATATTCTGTGGGAGGAAGGAGAAAATGTAATTGCAGTCAACATCCCCGACTGTGATGTAATTGAAATATGGATATCCAGAAATCACCCGGAGATGACAGCAAAGGTATGCTATGAAATAGGAAACTGCCACGCGTCCCTGTTCTGCGGCAGGGACAGGAACAGCTTCATCACACCGTACAGTGAGCCTATGCTGCATATGCTGAATCAGATACCGGGTATAAGTGTCACTGTAAAACAGGCAAAACTGGACTTCGACAAAAGAATCTCTGCCGGAGTCAGCGCACATACCCATTGAGCGGGGTGAGGGATTTTCTGCTGCTGCAGATCAACGATGCCCTGTTTCCGATTGGAGGGTACTCCCATTCCTATGGGCTGGAGACATATATACAAAAGGGCATTGTCCGGGATGCTGATACAGCAGAAAAATATATCCGGCAGAACATAAGGACAAACCTTTTATATAATGAACTGCTGCTCATAAGACTGGCCTGGGAGTACGCGTCTGAGGATAATTTGGAGGCCATTCTGGAACTGGAGGAAATTGCGGAGGCCAGCCGCAGTCAAAAGGAAATCCGGGAAGCCAGCCGCAAATTAGGTTCCCGTTTTTTAAAAACCACAACAGGACTGGATATCGGGTATGCAAGCGGCATCTTTTTGCGGTATGCAGAGGCGGCAGGGGAACGTGTCTGCCATCCCTGCGCATATGGAGTATTCTGTTTTGCGGCAGGGATAGAAAAGGAACCGGCGGTATACCATTTTCTTTATTCACAAATATCGGCTATGGTTACCAACTGTGTAAAGACTATACCTTTAAGCCAGAGTATAGGACAGAAACTGCTGAACCGCATGACAGGCATATTTGACGAGACCCTGGGCAGACTGGGGGAACTTACTGAGTCAGAGCTGTGCATATCCGCGCCCGGCTTTGCAGTCCGCAGTATGCAGCATGAGTGCCTGTATTCAAGGATTTACATGTCATAGATAGGAGAAAGAGATATGTCATATGTGAAAATAGGGGTAGCAGGGCCGGTAGGCTCAGGAAAAACTGCGCTGATCGAGGCCTTGACCAGAAAACTGGCCTCGGAATACAGCATTGGGGTCATTACAAATGATATTTATACAAAAGAGGATGCGGAATTTTTAAGCAGAAATTCGGTTCTTCCCAGGGAGCGCATCATAGGAGTTGAGACCGGCGGCTGCCCCCACACTGCCATCAGGGAGGACGCTTCCATGAATCTGGAGGCAGTGGATGAGATGAAAGAAAGATTCCCTGACATTAACCTGTTGTTCATTGAAAGCGGCGGGGACAATCTCTCGGCGACGTTCAGCCCGGAGCTGGTGGATGCGACCATTTTTGTCATAGATGTTGCGGAGGGGGATAAAATCCCCAGAAAAGGCGGACCCGGAATTACACGCTCAGATCTGCTTGTCATCAATAAGACAGATTTAGCCCCATATGTAGGTGCCAGTCTGGAGGTTATGGAACAGGACTCCAGGAAAATGCGGGGAGAACGGCCTTTCCTCTTTACAAATATCAGGTCAGGTGAACATGTGGATGAAGTGGCTGCCTGGATCAGGAAAAATGTATTTTTGGAGGAGTAAAATATGGCGGAGGCACCTCTTACGGCGACAGGATTTTATGAGGGCAGCGGGGGCGGAAGCTTTGGACGCAGGTCTGAACTGTTCCTTTCTACCATATTGCAGGGGGAGGAGGCTGTTTTAGATGAAGTACAGTTTACAGCACCCTTTAAGATCATGGAGCCGTTTCGGGAAGAAAAAGATTATTTGAAGGTCATGATACTGAGTGCCTCCCCGGGGATCATGGAGGGGGATATACAGGAACAGCGCATACATGTGGGCAGAGGAACAAGGCTGGAGGTCTGCTCCCAGTCATTTGAGAAAATACACAGGATGAAAAATGGATGTGCCAGACGGTATATACGCATCTGCCAGGAATCAGATTCCTTCTTATATTATGTACCTCAGCCTGCAATCCCTTTTAGGGATTCCGCGTTTGACAATATTGTGGAAGTGGAACTGGAAAAGGAAAGTTCACGGTTTATTTTTCAGGATATACTCTCCTGCGGCCGGACTGCATATGGGGAATGCTTTGATTATAAATATTACAATTCTCTGGTTCAGGTGCGGCGGGAGGGAAGACTGATCTACAGGGACAACACCAGATATGATCCCCATACATTATGTATGGAAGAAACAGGTATGTATGAAGGGTATACGCATCTTGCGAGTCTGCTCCTGTGCGGCCTGTCAAAAGACAGTAAGTGGGCAGATAAGGCCAGAGAAATACTGGAATATACAGGGGAAGTGGAAGGCGGTGTCTCCTTTCTGGAATCAGGAGATGCTGTAGTGCGTATTCTGGGCAGACAGGCGCAGAAGTTGGAAATGTTATGTAAACGGATTATTGAGCCTTAATAAAATATTAAAAAATTAAGTTTTTTACAAATGCAGTAAATACACAAAAAACAGTCGTAAGCCTTGTAATATAAGGGATTGTATGGCAATTAAAAGTTTAAGTTAGATAGCACTAAATACCGATAATTAGGGGCGGTTAGTCACAAGTTAGTCACAAATTGGAATTTTGATTTTTTCGATTTCGTCTCTTAATTCGTTAATAGTCCTATGGCCATATGTTTTGTTCGTTACATCTGTGAATGCATGCCCCAACAACCTCATTCTGTCATTTTCATTTACCTTGTATTTCTCACACAAAGCTGAAAACGTGTGCCTGCAGTCATGAGGAGTGTGTCGATCTATTCCCACAGATTCGAGATATGCATACATTTGCTTCCGAAATGTACTCTTACTGACGGTTAATAAACAACCGTCAGAATTAAGACGATTTTCGACCAGGGGGCGGATAGAGTGATGTATAGGCACTATACGATTCTTCCCAGCCGCCGTTTTCACCCCGCCTCTAAAATACCCATCCAGCAGATTGACTTCCATTGTGTAAAAGGCGGATATCCGGTATCCAGAATAACACATTATTAGTAGAAATTCTGCTACGGAATTTTTCTTGTCCCCCCACAATGTTTTTAAATCACTTTCAGAAAATGGAACACCATTTTCGTCATCGTCTAAGATATCAACGGACACGTGCGCCGAATAATCCTTGTCACATAGCTCGTAAATATCTGCGTAGGCATACATTTGCTTGTAAAGTGACACTATTAGTTCTTTGCTGGCATGCTTCAATGGACAGTTTTTGACAACTTCCTGCAAATCATCATGTCTCAGCGAACGGAATTCCTTTTCGTGCAAAGCAGAGCAATTGAGAAACGCGGCTCTGGTGGATGCTTTTGAAGCATTTGAGTAAGTCCTTTTTCCATCGTTGTATTTCCAATTGTAAAAGTCGTCGTACACCTCTGCAAAGGTTTTACCCGTTTCTTCCGGAGTGATTCCTTTAAACTGGTTATAGTCTGTTAATATTTTGTTCGCCAACTCTTCAAGATGAGATGTGTCTTCTGCAACCGTATTTAAGTCTACGAGCGTGTTTTCATACCCTGGGTAATAATTTCCAGCCTTATACGCCGTAAGCACTGTAAAACCCTTAATCCACGTATCTACATAGCATAGGGCAGACGGACGGACAGGCACACCATTTTCTGTAAATTCTTCTGTTGGCGGATGTACCGCATAAGGATTACGTCGGCCTTTGCCGAGATAGCGGATTGATCCATAACCATTAGGTAACTTTGGCATTCTTTTTCTTTTTGGCATATAATCATCCTGGTATATTGTAATTGACTCATCTAATGGTCACTTACAGATATACCTTCTCCTTTCTATCAACCTTTTAATCCGTGGTTGATTACGGTATTGTGCATTTGTATGATGTAAATATGTGATGTGGATTTGTATATTATCACCCTGTGGCTTTGACTACTTTAAGGAGGTTCTTACCACACCTTATTTCTCAATAATGATTAGTTAGATGAGTCTTGAATTCGTATCTTGTACCAGGTTTTACGAAGTAAGTGCTGTGGATAACACATTACATATTTTTTACGAAAGGAATGTATTATCATGATTTTAGTCGGAATTGACATCGGTAAAAACCAACACACTTTCTCCATCATTGACAAAGGAACTGGAGAAATACTATCAAATCCTTCTGTTTTTAATAACAATCAAGAAGGATTCCTGTTACTCATCGGAAAACTAAGTAGCTATGCCAAATCAGAACTTCTTATTGGCATGGAAGATACCGGACATTATCACTTTGCCTTACTCAAATATCTTCTTGACAGTCGCTATACGGTTGCTCTGATCAACCCAACAACTACTGACCTTACCAGAAAACTTCAGGGCGGCATTACGAAAAACGATCCCCTTGATTCTCTTACCATTTGTGATGTCATCGGCTCTAATCAGCGTAAAAAGCCTTATCGCATTACCAAAGTAAACCGTTTCGACCTTTATGAACAAAAGCAGCTGACACGCCATCATCACAACCTGAAAGAGGAATTAAACATCTACAAAAACCGGCTTCAGAAATGCATTGATATCGTATTTCCTGAATTTAATTCCTTATTTCGTTCAAGGTATGGCATTGTTTACATGAATGTTTTGAAAACATTTGCTTCTGCTGAAAAGATTGCAAACTCCGATATTCGAATCATTCGGAAATGTTTTGAATATGAGGGGCGTGGAAAACGAATCCCACTTTCTGCCGAGCAGCTCAAAACAGTAGCCAAAGCTTCTGTCGGCATACCTTCTGTTGCTGAAGAAATTCAGATTAGACACCTTGTATGTCAAATTGAAATGATAGAAGAACAACTTTCTGAAATAGACAAAAAGATAGAAGAGTTCTCCTTGCAAAACAACTCTCCTATCCTCTCCATACCAGGAATTTCACACTTCTCTGGTACTTCCATTTTAGCGGAATTAGGAGATATTTGCAACTATACAAAGGCGTCTCAGATAATCAAATTTGCAGGTGTTGCTCCGTATCACTATGAATCCAGCCAGTTTACCGCCCAGCACACAGCAATAACCAAGAAAGGATCCCGGTATCTCAGAAAAACCCTGTATCAGATTATTTTACCGGTTATCAATCACAATAGGGTCTTCAACGCTTATTACAACAAAAAGTTAGCCGAAGGCAAAGGTCACAGATGTGCTCAGGGGCACTGTATCAGAAAACTTTTAAGAATCATCTATCATCTTTTAAGTACCGGACATACCTTTGATCCTGCGTTACTGATATAGCCATAAATACACCCAAACTGATACAACAAGCCTTCTTTGAAAGGTCTATTTGTTGTGCCACAAAATCCATAATTATTCACATATTTTCAAGGTACATACTTTTACTAACTAAATTTCAATTTTTATAAAAAACCACTTGATTTTTATATAGTTAGCTCCTTAAAATTGAGTATAAAAAAGACAGATGGTCTATTGCCACCCGTCACCGAAGATGATACAATATAGTTGCCAGATTTTGTATCGTCTCTTCGGAGATGTTAGCCGGTCTCTGTTGGCGCAGGGGCCGGTTTTTATTTATTTTATGTCTTCTATGTTGGCCGAGAAGTGATATTCAAATAGAGATGCATCGTATTCAACTCCAACTAAACCGTTTACAAAATCGGCAGCAGCCTGCCCAACAGCTTCCGCACCACTATCTTGCTCTTCCATATGCGTATACTCAGTGAAAATGCTATTCCATTCCTCTTCTGTACCTGCGTAGTACACTTGTATTTTTCTGCTTTCATCCGGGTGTAAATATGCGAGCGTGTAGTCGTATATTTGAGAAAGCGATTTGGGGAAAAATAGCGTCTCTACATCACTACCATTAAAAATAGACGTGTGTATTTGAGTAATACCTTCATCAATAATTAAAGTCTTTACAGATGAGCTATAAACCTGAAAATCTGAAAGATCTGTATTGTATGTCTTTCCTCCTACTTCCATCGTTGGAGAAATTTCTAATATCTCAGAGTCGCCATTGTAGCGCTCCAATGATATTGTTTCACCGTCTATTGAATACTCAAAATCATCCATTTTTACTTTTTCTGAAGCGGGTTCCTCTGTGCTTGCTACAACGGCATCACTTTTACTATCAGAAGAACTGCTACTACCTAATAAACGAAAAGTAAAAGTGAGTCCTACAGCTAAAATTATAGCAAATATAGCAATAAGGCCAATTGATTTGTTTTTACCCTGTGTTATATCATCTGGCGTTATGTAATCGTACTCAAACCCGCAACTTTGGCAGTTAGCAATTCTTTTTCGTTGACCTCCAGTCTGTATAGTGGACAACTTGACATTAGGATTACTACAGTTTGGGCATTGCATTGTAGACGGCTTCATTTTTTTTGCATTAATGTAAGAGCCTACACTTGCGAGCAATGCTATCCCCGATATGACGTCAACAGCTATAATGATTCCCACAGCATACATATATGCAATCATCATGAGAGCAAAAATTACGATACAAAATAAAATAAAAACTAAACATCCCATTATCGTTCCCCCTTTTAATTGTATTATAATTTGAAATTTACACATATTAACACAAAAAGGATTGGTGTTAATATGAAAATATTATTGAAGGAAATTATGTACTCTAAAAATCTTACAGTCAGACAGGTTTCTATCTTGACAGGCGTTTCGCATTCCACGGTTTCAGATATTTGCAATGGAGCTATGCCTCATATGGATACCCTGGAGAAGTTGGCAAAGGGGTTAAATGTCCGCATTACAGACCTTTTTGAGTCTCCTTACAAATAAGTGTCCGGTTAACCGGACAAATGTCGAAAAAGCGAAATTTTTGTAGCCTCCATTTCGGATATTTGTTATAATAACAGCAGAAGCAAACATATGTTCTTGAAATCCTGCTATCGTTGTTGTATACTCTAATCAGAATATATGTTCCCACTGCATACCTAGGGAGGCGATACATATGAGTAATGAAGAATTAAGAAAAGAACTTATCAACTTAATTAACAAAATATCAGATAACATGGCTCTGGTATTGATACTCAGATTTGTTAAAGGAAAGCTCTAAAGATTGGACTAGGCGAGAGCCTAGTCTTTCTTTTTCGCCAGCATTTTAACAATCTTTTCAAGTGTTTCCCAGTCGCTCTCATCTAATTTACTTAACATATGTACAAATTCTGGGACAAATTGTTTGTCGTAATCGGAACGTGTTATTTTTGATGACCAGGCAACTATTTCCTCATCCCGATCAAGTTCTATAAACATTTCACCTTTTCCGTATCGGAGCCATTCTTCGTTCACATCAAATTCCCTACAAATAGATATTATAACAGAATCCAATGGAGCACGAATCCCTGTTTCATATCCAGTTATAGTGCTCTGCTTCACACCTATTCGGTTTCCGAAATCCGTTTGATTAAGCCCTAATTCCTTACGGAGCAATTTGATACGTTCTTCCATTTTGCATCACCTCTTTTCTATATATACACTATACCACAAAAAATAACGCATTGCAATATTTATTTGATAAAAAGTATTGACATTTATGCCGCGTTGCGGTAATATAATATTGCAAGGAGGTTGAAAGCGAGGTGAAAAAAATGGCTCTTACAGAAAAAGAAAAGAAAATACTAGATACTTTTGAGAAAATTCTACCAGAACTGACCGACAGGGAAAAAGACAGGATCCTTTACATAGGCGAAGGAATGTCACTGAAAACAGAATTGCTGAAAGAGGAAGAAAAGAAAGCAGGATAAGGAGGTGTGATATGGAGAAGTATTTAAAAGCACTCAACGGAATCAGTTATTCTGACTGGATAAAACTGAAATCGGGAGTGGATAGAAAATTCGAGATGCAGAAAGGCGAATTTGAAAAAAAGCTCAAACTCGCCAATCCAGATGAAACAATAAAACTTATTCAGTCACAATTTGGATGAACATGGGGTTAATTCTCCAATCTTTGCCTTTATAAAAAACATGGATGTAGTCTAAACAATACATGCTGTTTGCTATATCTTTTGCACGTTCCACAGGGGCATAGACAGGAGCGCCTTCTTCCCACCAGTAATAAGGGTTCTGAAGGTGGTCTCCAATAGAACATTCGGGGTCATCGTTTAAACAGACCCAATTACCGGCAAGACAAGCATAGATTTTTGTCATGCCAATCTCCTTTCTTTCGTACTCGGCCTGGCGGGGCCTGTAAGTACATTATAGGAGATAAGCAACCAAATAACAATACTATCGAATAGATGAGGTGAAGAAAATGGGAAATAAGTTTCTCTATATGACGGAAGAAGAAATCCTCCGCAGACAGTTAGAGCTGTTATCAGAGAGTTCTGAAAAAGCGCATGATGTCGAATTGTGTGGATTATCCAGCAAAATGGTCGAGGTCTATAAAACACTTAATAGACCAACAAGGGCAACAACGTTAAATCCGGAAGAAAAAGAAGGATACATGGAGAAGTCAAGGGAAACAGAAAAAAAGACCATAGATGTAACGGTAGAAGTTAATACTGATGAAGCAATGGAACAAACGGAAAAATTGATTGCGCTGTTGGTGACAGCCAATTCATTGGCGGATGAACTGGCTATCACGCTAAGTGATTTAAAGCTTGATGTTAAGATTTAGATCAACAGTCTTACGGCAATGGGGACAGACATTTGGCCCCGGATGAGCACTAAAAGTTGTATGACAAAATGGACATTTTGCATCATATGAACGATTGCGGAGAGATTCTCTTGCCTGGTCCTTGATGGCAGACTCTAATTTCCGTTTGTCAAAATTTACTTTTACTTTAATACCCATAGCTGGTCTCCTTTCCATTTATTCCGGCAGCAACCGGTAATTATAGTATAGGAGATATGAAGGAGGAAGACAATAAAAAGGAGGACACATGAACGAATTAAAAATCTTTGAAAACACCGAGTTCGGACAAGTAAGAACGGTAACTATTGATAACGAACCGTGGTTCGTGGGAAAAGACGTGGCAGATGCGCTTGGATATTCGGATACGAATAAGGCTGTTGCAATGCACGTTGAGGAGGAAGATAAAAAACTCAACGACAAATCGTCGTCGAGTTTTGGCCAAAGAGGAGCTACCCTTATTAACGAATCTGGTCTTTACGCTCTTATCTTTGGAAGCAAGCTGGAAGCAGCGAAGCGGTTTAAGCGCTGGGTAACATCAGAAGTTCTTCCGGCGATTAGAAAGCATGGAGCCTACGCCGTAGACGAACTACTTAATAATCCTGATATGGCAATCAAGGCTTTTACTGCACTAAATGAAGAGCGGGAGAAGAACAAGGCTTTACAGGCCGATAACGCCCGCATGAAACCTAAGGAGATATTTGCTGATGCAGTAGCAACCTCTAAACAGTCTATTCTCATCGGAGAGCTGGCGAAAATCCTTAAACAGAATGGATACGAAACCGGAGAAAAACGGCTTTTTACATATCTCAGAGATAATGGTTATCTTATCCGCAGAAAAGGGACGGGAGCATGGAAATGGGATTATTCGAGGTGAAAGAGACGGCGGTTACCCATTCAGACGGACATACCACAATCAATAAGACTACTAAAATAACCGGAAAAGGCCAGCAGTATTTTATCAACAAGTTTCTTGCTAACAGCAAGAGGGCAGTGTAAGGAGGTGATAAATATGCCAAAAGAAATACTAAAGCCCCCAGAGGTAGCCCGTATCCTCGGTGTCTCTCCCCAGTATGTAAGGGAACATATCCGCCGCGGAATCTGGAAGTTTGGCGAATGCGTACCGAAGAAAGTCAGGGGCAAAACAACAGATGAATTTAATATTTACCGTGCAAAATTTGAAAACCACATTGGTAGAAAGCTTAATGAGGAGGAAATAATTTGAAAAACGCAACCATAGCCGCTCTAACCGTATTAGCAATATACGGAGTAGAGCCATACGCAGTGCTGCTGTACGCAGTAACGGTTCTCTGCTTATATGTTGTTGAGGACTGGATCAAGGAACATAAAAAAGCCCCTGGCGCCGGGAAGCAATCAGGGACTTGAAAACATCAATCACCCTTATTATAGGGTGAGATCGGAGGAAAGTCAATGGATGGAAGAGGGATTTTAGAAAAATATAGACCGGTCATCCGTGAGATGATGCGGGATGTGGCAGAAAGCTCCATACCGTATATAACAGTAACAGCGTGCCCGGATTACTGTATTGCCCTCTCAGAGGGGGCAGAATTAACTATCATGGACGGCAAAGAGAGTGTGATAAGTGCATCCCATCGTGTTAATAAGCGGCTTGCAAACATCTATAAAGAATATGAGGAGGATATAAAAGATGAAGCTTAGAGAGATCACAGGAGAATATTTAGAGTTTTTACAGATGGCGGAGGATACGGATATAGACCCTGAAGTCTTTGCAGATACGATGGAGGCAATAGAGGGGGAACTTGAAGTAAAAGCAGACGCTTATGCTGACATCATAGCGGTTCTGACCGGAGATGCAGAAATCTTGCAGAGAGAGATTGACCGGTTGAAATACAGGAAGACAGTCCTGGAGAATAGAGGGGCTGCATTGAAAGCGAACCTGTATTCCTGCATGTTGGCAATAGATAAGAAAAAGATCAAGACAGATCTTCACACCTTTGGGATTCGCAAAAATCAACCATCATTACATATCATTGATGAAAGCAAGATTCCTGAAAAATATTGGAAGCCGCAGGAACCCAAACTTGATTCGGCAGCGCTGAAGGCAGATGTCAAAGCGAATCCAGATGCGTTCCATGAATATGCAGAACTCCACCAGGGAGAAAGCTTGATAATAAGGTGATGTTATGGAAAAAATGGAATTATATGAGAAATTCCGCTCTGTGCCAGAAAATGCAAAAAAAGAAATAGGCGGCGGACGCTTAAAAGGGATGACAGATATAAACCCTATGTGGCGTATAAAAGCCCTTACAGAGCAGTTCGGGCCATGTGGTATTGGATGGTATTACAAACCTGTCCGCAAATGGCTGGAAGCAGCGGGAAAAGAGATCGCGGCATTTGTGGATATTGAATTGTTTGTCAAATACGATAATGAATGGTCAGCTCCTATATCTGGGACAGGCGGGAGCAAGTTTTTTGCATCGGAAAGTAAAAATCTTTTTATGTCTGATGAATGTTACAAGATGGCTACGACGGACGCTTTATCAGTAGCCTGTAAACAACTTGGAATAGGGGCTGATGTGTACTTTTCACAGGATAAGACTAAATATGATCAAGCGCAGAAAAATCATTCATCTGATGACAGAAAAATAAATGAGGATGAACTTTTGAAAATAAAAAGCGCGAGTGAGAGGACTGGGTTTGATCTGGAAGGGTATTTGAGTAAATATGGGATACCTTTGGAGCGCATGGGTTATTCTTCCTATAGCAAATTAATGATAGGAATGGCAACATGCGATTCCATTGTTCCCCCAAATGCTCCTCATGCAGAGGGTTGCATGGAAATGCCAGATGATTGCCAGGAAGAATTACCTTTTAGGTAGGTGAGACATGGATTGTACTGGAAGGATCACAGGGATCGCAAAAGATTATATATCCGGTAAATGGACACTTACCCTGCAGATCGACGAAGACATACGGAGCGAATATGAGAAATTAAGAAGCGTTGATAAGCTGAACGTCCTCATTAAGAGATATAGAAAAAAACGCTCTTTGGACGCAAATGCTTATTACTGGGTGCTGGTATCAAAACTGTCCGAAAAATTAAGGACAAGCAAAGAGGAGATGCATAATATCTTACTCTCTCGGTATGGTCAGATAGACCGGGATGAGGACGGTAACTCGATCATCTTTTCCCTGCGGTCTGATATAGATATCAGTAAGTGCTATGATCTGCACGCAAAGCCAATAGGCAAGGGATACGTGGACGGAAAGGAATTTACCCACTACGCCCTCATTAAAGGCTCCCATCTCTATGATACAAAGGAAATGTCGGTATTGATTGATGGAGTAGTGAGCGAAGCCAAGGAGCAGGGGATTGAGACCATGACACCGGATGACCTCAAAAGGATGAAGGAGGCATGGAATGCAAAAAAGAACTAAAGCGCTGCAGTTTGATGGTAAGACCAAACGCAGGATGTTGGAGCGTGATAACGGCTGTATATTCTGCCAGATGGGATACCACATGCCACCGGGAGAAGAGTTTGGCCTACGCATCCTGGACCCCATGCATATTGTTAATAAGTCCCAGGGTGGACTTGGTGTAGAGCAGAACGGAGTGACTGGATGCAGATACCATCACAGCCTACTTGACAATGGGAACCAGGGATTAAGGCATGAGATGCTTGATATCATAGAGCATTACATGAGGCAGCATTATGAAGGATGGACCCGCGAAGTGCTGAAATACCACAAAGCGGATACATAATATATCACACATACTATTGTAAGCCATGATTCCCCCGGCAGCATCCGGGGGAGAAGGGAGGGCAAATGAGTAAGCAGACAGATGCCCGTGAGATCGCACGTGGTTATTTCAACCGGATCACATCCGGTCATAAAAATACAGTGAGCAGACCCGATCTGGGGCCGCCGGGAAACGAATCCATTGACCGTCAGTTAAGGATTTTAGTGGAGGAGGCAAATCACAACGGGGATTGCATTATAAACGTTGGAAACGGCTATTACAGGCCTATACCGGGTGACCCTGTGGACGAGCTGGAGTTTAAGGAGTATGTGAGCAAGGATGATTCCAGGGCAGGAAAGCTCTGGGACAAAATATACAGCATGAGGACAGCGTTTGATAACTGGAGGAAGGAGGGGCAGCATGGGGAAGAAAAGCAGAGAGAAAGGAAAACGGGGTGAACGTGAACTTGCCAAACTCCTCAGAAGTTATGGCTATAATGCCAGAAGGGGACAGCAGTATTGCGGAGCGAATGGAGATGCTGACGTGGTCGGTCTTCCAGGCTTGCATATAGAATGCAAGTGGGTGGAGAACTTAAACCTGTCAGACGCAATGGCGCAGTCGGAGCGTGATGCAAAACAAGGCGAAATACCTGTGGTCATACACAAAAAGAATAGACATCCGTGGCTAACTACCATGAGTGCAGTAAATTTTGTGAATATGGTGGCGGAAACTACGCTTTTACGCTCCTTTCCAAACACCTTTGTCACTATACCCCTTTACGATTTTTTGGAGGTTTACGACGGATATATCGGTGAGGAGGGGGATACAGATAGAAGGATGGATAAAGCTACATAGGAAAACGCTTGATAATCCTATTGTCTGCAAAGATGCTGATCATCTGGCGGTATGGGTATATCTCCTCCTGAAAGCCTCGCATGGGACATGTCCAGCGATATTTAAGGGCGAGAAAATAATGCTGCAGCCTGGGCAGTTGATAACCGGAAGGCTTAAAATTGCCGCCGATTTATCTGTGAACGAAAGTAAGGTGAAAAGAATCTTAAACGCGTTCAAAACTGACCAACAGATTGACCAGCAAGCAAGTAACAAAAATAGCTTGATTACAATACTTAACTGGGAATCTTATCAAAAAAGTGACCAGCAGAATGAACAACAGATGACCAGCGAACGACCAGCAAATGACCAGCAAGTGACCACAAACAAGAATGAAAAGAATGTAAAGAATGTAAAGAATGTAAAGAATAAAACATTCAGCCCGCCTACGGCAGATGAGGTGACCGCATACTGCCAGGAAATGGGATACAAAGTCAACCCGGATGCGTTTGTTGACTTTTATGATTCCAAAGGCTGGATGGTTGGTAAAAACAAAATGAAAGACTGGAAAGCGGCTGTTAGGAATTGGAACCGTAGCCAGCGGCAGGAATCGACCGCCAAAGGGAAAGCGACGAAGTTCAGCAATTTCCAGGGACGCAAATATGATGTTGATAGTTTAGAGAGCCAGTTATTACAGGCTGGTACAGGGAGGATAAAACACGAAAGCATATAAAGGATTTAAAAATGACATGACGTGTAGAGGGTTCCAGTACGAGGAAGGAAAAGAGTACCACGAAGAACGCGCATTATGCTGTGATACGGGATTCCATGCTTGTGAATATCCACTTGACTGCTTTAAGTATTATGAGCCAGCAGATAGCGTATACCATGAGGTCGAACAGACAGGAGATATTGATAAATCTGAAGGTGACAGCAAAGTAGCTTCCACAGAGATAAAAATAGGAGCGAAGATTGGTATACCCGGTCTGGTGCAAGCAGCTATAGAATACACATCAAAACGGTGTGAAAAAAAAGCGGAAAACCACAATACCGGAGACCGTGGAGCATCCAGCAATACCGGAGACTGTGGAGCATCCAGCAATACCGGAAACTGTGGAGCATCTTTCAGCACAGGAGAAGAAAGTACAAGTTATGCAGGATGCGTAAATTCTGTAGCCGCAGCTCTAGGATTAAATGCAAAAGCTAAAGGAGTCAAAGGCGCCTATATAATATGTGCTGAATTCGAAACGGACAATGATGGGAATTACATGATCAAAGGAATACAGCTCCACCAGGTAGACGGAGAGAAGATAAAAGAAGAAACATATTATCAGCTTATTGATGGTGTAATGACCGAAGTTGATTAAAGATACAGGAGGGCATAATGGAGAAGAGAGAAATTGTCCTAAAGGGCTTTCGGGCCATGAAAGAAATTTGTGAACGGGATCAGAGTAAATGTGCAAAGTGTCCGGTACAGGACATATGCATGGAGATAAAAGCGGAAATGGTTCCATCTGAGATGGAACTGCCGCTGGAATAGGAGAGTGACATGGTACACCTGATTGAAAACTATTATGCAATTCCCAACAATATGGGATTCACCCTTGCAGTTGACAAGGGTAAGACAGACAAGGATGGAAATAAAACTTATGACACCATAGGATACTGTGGAAGCTTCGAGGAGACGGTTTCTCTCCTTAGGCGCAAAGTTGTAGACCAGCGTCTGCAAAATGGATCATACGAGCTGTCAGAGGCTCTGGAGATAATCCAGGCGACAGCAGAAGAGATAAAAACGGCGATTGAATGTAAAGGAGGCCAATATGACATTTAAAGAAAAATTACGGAAAGAACATCCAGAACGCATTAATGAAGAACACCTTGGCGGATGTGAGGGGTGTCCTTATGGATATGGATATGAAAAAAGTATAGAGGAAATATGCAAAATAAGTGAAGAAGAATGCAGAAAATGCTGTGACAGAGAAATACCAGGAACGGAGGATAAAGAGATGACAAAGGCTGATTTAAAAGATGGGATGGTTTGCGAGCGGAGAGACGGAGAGTTGATGCTGTGGATAAATGGTGCTTTGAGAGGTATTAATGACTGGGATACCCCAGGCGAAAGTTTAAAGAACGAATTCGGTATAGATAAAAATGATATCGTAAAAATTTACGTGACAAATGGAAACACTTTGAAAGATATGTTGAAAAGGAGAAATCTTACCCTTATTTGGGAGCGGAAAGAGAGGAAAGAAATGACGCTTGCAGATATAGAGCGGGAACTTGGATACCCGGTTAAGATTGTTTCGCCGAAAAATTAGGAGGTGCGGCCATATGCCTACTGTAAAGTACATACCCAAAAAAGACAGGTGCGAATTTTGCGGAAGAGAAGCCACACTCCTGTGTGACATGCCCGCAAGGAAAGTTGTGAGCCATGCCAGAGGGAGCGGATTTAATATTACGGTGCTCACATGTGACAAAAAGATATGTGTTAAATGCGCAACAAGGGTAAATGGATATGATTTCTGTCCGGAATGTGTGCAGAAAATACGAGAGGCACGTAAAGGGGTGGAGGAATGATTAAACCTATATTATTTAACACTGCTATGGTCCGGGCTATCTTGGACGGCAGAAAAACGATGACAAGAAGAGCGGTAAAAAACCCGGCAATGCCTATATGCAGGAAGGGAGATATCTTATATATCCGGGAAACATGGTGTAAATCTCCATTTACAAACCATTATATTTACAGGGCCGATGGAGATGAGGGGATTTTTACACAATCCTATGATAGCGAAATTATGAATGATACGGCATGGAAATGGCACCCTTCCATCCACATGCCAAAAGAAGCCGCACGGATCTGGCTGAAGGTTACGCATGTACGGTTAGAACGGTTGCAGGATGTGACTGTACCAGACATGATAAAAGAGGGAATCAGGGTTGGATGTGAGTCATGCTTGGAAGTGAATGGGAAATGTAATCCGCAAATAGCAGGAGATGAATTTTGTGGCTTTGATGGTGAAAAATTAGATTTATTTACTGAATTGTGGGATTCCACCATCAAGAAGAAAGATTGTGATCGATACGGATGGGAGGCTAATCCCTGGGTATGGGTAATTGAATTTGAACGGTGTGAGAAGCCGGAGGAGGAATAGGAATGGATAGATTAACTGAAAAGATATCAAACGGTACGAAGCCAAAGACGCTTAGAGGTCTTATAAGATGGTTTATCACACATAATGGTATACGCAAAGATGTAATCATTGGAGAGTATAACAAGCTCTATGACAGGCTTGTAGAGTACGAGGACCTGGGCGTTACACCAGAGCAGGTGCGGCAGATGGATGCAGAGTTTTCCAGGGTAAGTGAAGAACTTGGGAGATATCAAGGTGTCGAAGCGTGGTTTAAAGAGCGTTATAAGGCCAATATATCTATCTATAAATTTTCGGATATTTTTATCAAATATTTCGAGGAGCAAGAAGAAGAAAAAGTGAATAACTGGAAAGTCCTAACTAACGAAGATGCAGACAAATGGGATGAATACCAGGAAGCTGAAAGGCAGGGAACACTATTACATCTGCCATGCAAATCAGGGGATACAGTGTATCTGGAGGCCGAATATGAGAATGAAATAACGGAAGGTCGAGTAACAGAAATATCAGTCCTCCCGGATGGTGTTTGTATTTACATAGAGCGGGAAATCGGCTCAGGTTGCAGTGAAGGGTACGGAGTTAATGATTTTGGCTACGATGTCTTCCTGAAACGGGAAGATGCAGAAAAGCTGCTGAAGGAGGCATAACCATGAATGAAAAAGAGGCATTGCAAGGCATAAGACAGCTGACAAAGCATCTGGACAATGATAATGATCGTTTGGTGGATACATTTAGACTGGTGATTATCGCACTGAATAAGCAGATTCCGAAAAAACCAGATTATGAGGGCGACGGATATGACAACAAAGGAAATATGATATATGATACATGGATTTGCCCGAAATGCGGAGAAAAATATGAGGTTGACTATGACGATTATAAATACTGTCCGAATTGCGGACAAAGATTAGATTGGGAGGTAAGCCATGAGACTGATTGATGCGGATGCATTTAAGGAGCAGGTGGCAGGAGCATTGCGTGGCATGGATGGAACTACCGGAATATGAGGAGGAGCACCATGCAGAAAGTTGTTAGAACCGCACAAACCAGAAAAGGATACTGGTATGATGGAGAGAAAATGAGATATCTGTCAGAGTTACTTAATAATGGATGGAAAGTAGTCATGTGTAACCGAATAGGAGAAGATCTTGAGTATATCGTGGAGAAGGAGGAACAGCCATGAAGTATACATACAGTGCCGGGCGTGTACAGATCAATGCGTCCGGGAAACAGGGGAATATGAATAAGTTCCTGTACGCAGGGACAAAAAAGAAAAACAAAAAGAGGAAATAAATCTGAGAAAGGAGCCAGCCTCCTGCAGGGGTAAGGGTATACCGGGCTTCTGGAAAAATGGGATTAAAATTCATAGACTGGTTCGCTGGAATAGGCGGATTCCGGTGTGGGATGGAACTGGCAGGGCATGAGTGTGTAGGATTTTGCGAATTTGACAAATATGCTGTAGCCTCTTACACAGCCATGCATCTGCTGACAGATGAACAAAGGGAATATATACAGAGTGTACCGGTGCCACTCAAAAAGAACGGTGAACCAAATTTACGGGACCGGCAGAAAGAAATATTAAAGGAGGATTACAGAAATGGAGAATGGTATGCAGATGACATTAGGAGAGTGGATGCCAGAAGCATGCCCGGAGCAGACTGCTGGTGTTTCGGATTCCCCTGCCAGGATATATCCATTGCAGGGAACTGTCTTGGATTCGCAGGAAAACGTTCGAGCCTGTTTTTTGCAGTTACAGGACTTATTAGAGACATCCCGGAAGAAGATAGACCCTCTTACCTACTCATTGAGAACGTTAAAAACTTACTTAGTGTTAATAGAGGGCTTGATTTTGCCAGACTTCTCATTGAACTGGACGAGATCGGGTATGATGCAGAATGGGACGTGCTCAATTCAAAAAATTTCGGAGTACCGCAGAACCGGGAGAGGGTGTTCGTTGTTGGACATCTTAGAGGACGAGGTACCAGAAAAGTATTTCCTCTCGGAGAAACAGACGGCATACATAACTCGACCGGAACGGTTGGGAAGATATACGAAACTACACAATGTCTGACTGCCGGCGGAAATGATAAATGGAATGGGGATTATATCGTAAAGCAGATAGGGAATTGTATGCCCACAGCCACAAGGGATAATCCAAATCAAGGGCGTGTGTATGATATAACCGGGATCGCACCATGTCTGAATAAGATGGATGGGGGCGGCAGGGAGCCAATGATACCTGTACGGATGACACAGAGATCATGCAAGGAGACCGTCATATCGCCCACACTGACAGCACGTGGGCCGTCAAGGGGGAGAGAAAACAGCTCTCCGGTGCCGGGTGTCATGATCCGTGAGGCAACGAAAGCAGGATACGCTATCGCAGAGATTGGCGATTCCGTCAATCTTGAACAGCCAAACAGCAAGACCCGAAGAGGGCGTGTGGGGAAAGGCGTAGCGCAGACACTTACAACAGGCTGCCAGCAGGGAACATTGGACGGAACGAGAATCCGCCGGCTGACTCCTCGTGAATGTTTCCGCTTGCAAGGATGGTCAGATGACTATTTTGAACGTGCGGCAATGGTAAACAGTGACAGCCAGTTATATAAACAGGCCGGGAACGGAGTGACTGTAAATGTGATACAGGCCATCGCAGGCCAAATGGATATGGAGGATAAATCATGAAAAAAATTATTAAAGAATACATATTAGATTCATTCGCTTACCTGAGTGTAGGTATATGGATAGGCGCAGGTGTGGCAATTGGGCTTTTTGGTATAATGGCACTTTTGGTTAGATAATACGGGAGGATATAAAATGACAAAGAGAGAGATTATAAAATGGCTGGAAGGCAAAAGAAGTGAAGCATTAAAAAATGTCAGTGACCAATACCGGGAAGCCGTGAAAGCCCATGATACAGCACTTTATAAGACTATAGGGCTGGAGGAAGTATCACAATCTATTGAAGGATACTTAAGCGCTGCATACGAGGTATACACCAAATGGGCCAATCATAACGAGGATTACATCAGAGTGAGACATTCCATCTACTCGGTCGGCGGAATGCTTGAAATGATATTGAATTACAATGGCGGAGTCTTCAAGAGGATGATAGATGGAGACATAGAAGACATTATGCCAGAGCAAGAGCGCCTGTTAGATGAAAAAAACAGGATCTATGATGAAATCAGGCGTAATTATGAAAACCTGATAATTAATGTCAAAAGTCTGAAATCTGCGAAGCTGACCTGTGAATATTTGGAGAGCCTGGGCTTTGATATCACAAAAGTGTCCGAAAAGGAAGAGTGCACCGCCCTAGCGGTAGATGTTGATACCAGATACCTGTTCGTGACTGACAAGAGCGTAAACAATGGATGAGAGACTGGCTGCCATACTGGCCTTGCAGCGCCGCCCGGATCGGTGGCGCGAGGGCTGGGACCGGTAGTATTACATAAAAATACAGAAAGGCGAATCATGAAGTGCAAAAAATGCGGCGGCAAAACGCAGGTAACGGATACAGAGGAGAGCTTAGACGGGTTCGTGGTAATGCGGAGGAGGCAGTGCCCCGTTTGCGGATACAGGTTTAAAACAACGGAAACTTTTTGGGAGGATGTAAAAACACGGAATGACGGTCTTGGAATACTTGGGAAGGAGAAAGATAGATGATAAAAAACAGCTCAGGCTGCCCGGACCCCACATACGAGCAAGCATTACCCGCAATCAGGCGGGAGGAGAATATAAGGGCACGGGAAAAGCGGTATGGAGTAAAGCGCGGAGATATTGTGTACATAAAAGTGGAGGTAAAAGACGATGGGAGACGGATCGTCAAGGTGAGCCGTCGAATGCAGGTCGTTAATCTATATGAGCACCACATACTCCTCCGGCATAAAACGGGAGCCTGCGAGAGCTATCAGTATAATGATTTTATGGAGAGATTGGACAGGAGGTAACAGCCTATGGACAAGAAGAAGCTGGAAAGGTACAAGCCTTTAAAAAGGGAGCTGCTTATGATTGACAAGCAGATAAGCAAGATGGAGGAACGCCGGGAGGAGTTGCCTGTGGTTATGGGGAAAGTACAGTCTTCAGACCATGAGTTTCCGTATACGGAGCGGCGTGTCAGTGTTCAGATGTATGAGCCAAAGGAGGCCTACAAGATTGACCGGGAGATTGTCAGGAAAAGGGCCAGGAAACGGCAGATAGAGGAGGAGATGAACGGCATAGAGAGTTTTATAAGCGCTATGCCAGAAGGCGAAGATAGACAGGTATTTGAACTGTATTACCTGGAAGGGATGAAGCAGAGAGAGGTTGCGGACATAGTAGGACTGGAACAAAGCAGTATATCAAAAAAAATCACCACTTATTTGCAACTTTCATACAATTCATAAAAAAGTATGCTATAATTAAAATAGAACGAGTGTAACAAAAAGACAATATCCTACTCTTTGTTATCCGGCTGCGGGGTGTCACAGCTCCGCGGCTGATTAGCCAGTAATGTAATCCCTCATAAGGCGGGCCTGTATAACAGAGCAACGCTTCTGGGTACATACCGGCACTCATTAAAATTTAAAATTTGACAAAGTAAGGTGATCCCGCCGCTGGGGGAACCGATTAACTACAACCTCTCCGCTGATATGATGGCATGATGTATAGGGCACGTAATATCAGTGATAAATATAAGCCGTGACAACCGGTAAAGAACATGGGAGACGTCCCTGGGTGGAGTTGCGAGGGGGTTCTGATACCAAAAGCGGATTGAGGGATATTCGATACCGGCCTCATAAAAAACGGTGGCAAGTTGGCGGTACAATGTACTTTAAACCGCATATCCCAGATCTGGGATAACAGCACCGCTTCGGCGGTACATATGCTTATCTGCCGCCGGATTACCGGAGAGGCAGGGAGTACGACAGCATGATGTGCACTATGTGCTGCCGTGGCCTCCAGGATTATCCCCTGGGGTAAGCAATAGAGAGCGTCTGGTCAGATTACTGGCTGGGCGCTTTTATTATAGGCATATAGCTCAGAGGGAGAGCGGCGGCCTTATAAGCCGTGTGCACTGGTTCAATTTGCATTTAAAATGTAGAAGCATAATATTTGTGTGCAAATTAGTAAAATACTGGTAATTACCTGTTATATATTGCAAGGCCTTCCAATCAGCGGTACCATTTATATGAGGGAGGCGATGATATGCAAGATTTAAGAAAATTTACACCGGAACAAATCATTACAAGAGCAAAGCTCTATGAAAGAAAAATGAGGTGGCTACAGGCTGATGCTAGACAGTTTATAGCGGGGGAGCGTAACGACGAAAAGGAGATACTGAGTAGATACCATGCGCTACGGAAAGAAATATCTCAGGAATCAAAATATCTGGAATCCTACAAAGGAGAGATATACTACATATCAGAAGTCCATGACGCTTATCAAAATGGAATGGACGACTGCAGAAGGAATGGCTTTTCGCATGTGGCAGAGAAGAAGGTATCAAACAGGATTGTATCTATATTGGAAGAGGCCATATACCGGCTGACAAAAGAGCTGGATTACATGGGTGTATATAAATGATTGATTAGGAGACGGTTTAGGACCGTCTCTTTTTAATGCAATAAAATAGTGGAGGGGATAAGGTGAATACACGAAGCATAATGAAAAAGCTACAGACAGCTATACTAAAAGAAGGATTAGTAGTAAGCATAGATACGCGACAATTCTATGCTCAAGATCAGCAACGTATGATAACCATATTCCGCCTTACCACCCCAGTATCACATCGTAAGAAAACAGGGGAATTAAAAGATGAGCAGATGACAATACTTTCGTCTACATCCGGCATAGAGGCTATACAATGCCTGAACGACATATATAAGGCGGTGAAAACTTAATGCAAGACGAGCTTATAGGAAAGTTAAAACCGCAATATAAGGCGTTCGCTGATAATTACATAGAAAATGGCGGCAATATGACAAAGGCGGCGAGAGATGCCGGATATGCAGAAAAGGGCCTGAATAAACGAGTGGGAAGGCTGATGGCAAACGAGGGCATAAAGGCTTATATAGCATGCCGACAGCAAGAAATTGATTCACAGCGAATATGTAGCCTGAAAGAGATACAAGAGTTCCGTTCCCGTGTTGTCCGCGGAGAAGAAAAAGACCAATTTGAACTTGACGCTGCCCTCACAGAAAGATTAAAAGCCGCGAATGATTTAGAAAAAGCTTTAAAAATCAAGGAAGAGGAAGAAGAGAGACAGCGTATTGCAGAAGCAGCCCGTAATGCCGGTATATGGCATATGGACTTAGATATCATTGCAGACGGTTTTCACCCAATTATCCGTGACATCAGAAATAGGAAACATACGGAGTATGATTTCCCCGGCGGCAGAGGTTCTACTAAGTCCTCTTCTGTGTCATGCATAGTCGGAGAATTGATTAAGAATAATAGCGATATGCACGCCCTTATTCTGCGAAAGGTAGGAAACACCTTGAAAGACTCAGTCTATGCACAGATGAAATGGGCAATACAGAAGATGGGGCTGGAGGATGAGTTTATATATAAGTTGTCTCCGCTAGAGATTATATACAAACCTACTGGACAGAAAATATATTTCCGTGGTGCGGATGACCCATTGAAAATAAAATCAATTAAACCGGAATTTGGTTATATCGGGATAGTGTGGTTTGAGGAGCTTGACCAGTTCGCCGGGCCAGAAGAGATCCGTAACATCGAACAGTCTGCTATCCGCGGTGGAGATGTTGCATATAAGTTTAAATCATTCAATCCGCCCAAGAGTAAAAATAACTGGGCAAATGAATATGTAGCGGAGGCAGAGAGAGAGAATCCAGATGCTGTAGTGTACAGGAGCACGTATAAGGATGTGCCGGCGGAGTGGTTGGGTAGGAAGTTTATCGATGATGCGGAGCATTTGCGAGAAGTTAATCCAGAAGCATATGAGAATGAGTATGACGGTGTGGCTAACGGTTCTGGCGGGAACGTATTTGAATACCTTGAATTCAGAGAAATCACAGATGATGAAATTAGCCGCATGGATAGGATATATCAGGGTGTTGACTGGGGATGGTACCCGGATAAGTATGCGTTTATTCGGTCGTATTACGACAGCCATCATGAAAAGATATATCTGATTGATGAGAATTATGTAAACAAAACGCCGAATAAGAAAACGGCAGAGTGGATAATCAAACATGGGTATGATGACTATCTGATTACTTGTGACAACAACGAGAACAAATCCGTGAATGACTACAGTGATATGGGTATTCTGGCAAGAGCAGCGATCAAAGGCCCTGGAAGCGTAGAGTACGGGTTTAAGTGGCTGCAAGGAAAGGTAATCGTGATAGACAGGCGCAGGACACCAAATGCCTACAATGAGATTACTAAATATGAGTATGCCAGAGATAAGGACGGCAATATCATGAGTGGATATCCAGAAGGGCAAGAAGACCATATCATAGCCGCCCTTCGCTATGCATACGAAGACTTCTTTAACAGAAGGGGGAACAGCGCATGACAGTGGAAACATATCTTGCATTAAAAGTGATTATAGCCGCCATTGCTGTGGTTTTTAGTATTACTTATAGCATCTGGCGGTGGAAAAGGTGATTAAACTATGGGGATTATATCAACGATTAGGAGGTGGTGGGGAATGTTGTTCAAGAATGAAGCAGAAAGAGAGTTTAAAGTCAGTCCGGTAACGTCCCCACAGATGGACGCTCTTATCAATAAGTGTGTGATGATATACAGAGGTCATCCGGCGTGGGTAAATGAAGAGGACAATGTTCGGACAATTAATTTTGCTAAAACGATATGTGAGGAGACTGCCAGACTAATAACGCTTGCAGTCTCCATTTCTGTTAGCGGATCGCCAATGGGGGAATATTTGCAGGGTCAGATAGACAAATGCTATTTCAACCTACGTAAGTGGGTAGAGATGGGGCTGGCGCATGGCACAGCGATTCTCAAGCCTAATGGCAGCGGTGTGGATGTATTTGCCCCGGCTGATTTCATCATCACATCTACGGATGATAACGGTAATATCAATGGGATTATATTCAAAGATGGCTACCAGAATGGTAATAGGTATTATACCAGGTTGGAGTATCACAGGTTTGAAGCTGACTATGTGTATGCCATATCTAATAGGGCATATGTGTCCGATAGTCAAGATGAAATTGGAAAGAAGATAGACCTGGAAAAGACACGCTGGTCGAATTTGTTGCCAGATGCATATATCACAAAGGAAAATAATGAGAGACTGGACAGCCCTCTATTTGGAGTGTTCAGCACACCTGACGCAAACAATGTAGATAGCAGCAGCACACTGGGACTGCCTATATTCTCCACTGCGATTGAGGAACTAAAGGACCTTGATATAGCATATAGCAGGAATGCGTATGAAATTGACATCAGTCAAAAAATAACCCTGCTGGATGATAGGCTGACACAAAAAAGTGGAATGAAAATAGGAAGTAATCAAGACATAAAACTTCCTAAATTCGTGAGGAATGTGTTCGGGGGTAGCGCAAACGAATTCTATCAGGAAATAAACCCACAGTTAAATACGGAGACAAGAAAAGTGGGAATCAACATGTACCTGTCGTTTATTGCTTACAAATGTGGTTACAGCAACGGTTACTTCGTATTTGATGAAAAAACGGGGATGGTAACGGCGACGCAGATAGAAGCAGACCAGCAGAGGACAATACAGTTTATAAAGGACTGCCGGGACAAGCTGGAAAACTGTATGGACGGCCTGATATATGCATTGCAGATCATGGCGGAGCTGTATGGCCTGGCCCCTTCCGGGCAGTATGAGGTGGAATACGGCTTCGGAGATATCATATACAGCTACGAAGAGGACAAGGCAAACTGGTGGAAGTACGTGGTCAATGGCAAGATCCCAGCATGGAAGTATTTTGTGAAGTTTGAAAATATGACAGAGGAAGAAGCCAAAGCCCTTACAACAGAAGCACAGCCGGAAGAACCGACGTTATTTGGAAAGGAAGAGTAGTTTATGCTGTCGCCGGAGTATTTAAGGCAGGTAACAGAAAGGGCAGAAGAGAACGCTAGTAAGTTGCACCAAAAGATTATAACTCTTATCATCTCTCGCATGGTTAGGAGACTGGAAAGGAGAGAGGAGTATCTATTCACGCCGATTGACAGGTGGCAGATAGAAACCATTCAGGAGTCAGGGTATCTGTTAGAAGAAATACAAAGCGAGATATCAAGCCATCTTGGAATCCAATATAAAGAGGTTAAAGCCAGGATGGAAGAAGCGGGTATAAAGGCTATTGAGTATGATGATGGAGTGTATAAAGCTGCAGGACTATCACCTATACCGCTAAAACAATCCCCATACCTAATCCGGCTTATGCAACGGAATTATGAGGCAACCAATGGAGAACTACGGAATCTTACACGGACAACCGCCAGTGCCGCGCAACAAACGTTTATCAACGAATGTGACATGGCGTATGAGAAGGTCACTCGAAATGTACAACCGTTATCGGGAGCGGTGAGAGAAGCAGTTGAAAATGTGTCGAAGATTGGAGTGAAAGTCGTGTATCCCTCCGGTCATGAGGACTACATAGAGACAGCAGTTGCAAGGGCAATAAGAACAGGTGTGGCGCAGGCCACAGGAGATATACAGATTGCGCGCATGGAGGAAATGGAGTGGGACATTATACTCACAAGCGCACATTATGGGGCACGTACTGGAGATGGCGGGGAAAACCCAGGTAATCATTATTGGTGGCAGGGAAAATTTTTTAGCCGTACTGGTCGGGATAAAAGGTTTCCTGATTTTCGCACTTCAACAGGATACGGTTCCGTAACTGGATTGTGCGGTGCAAATTGCCGCCATTCTTTCGGACCTGGAGATGGCATTCATAATCCATATGGAGACATTGATTCCGAAGCAAACAAGAAGATTGAGGATATTAACAAGCACATGAGAGAAATGGAACGTAATATCCGTAAAACAAAGCAAGAGTTGCTTGGTTTGCGAACGGCAATTGAGAGCACGGGGGATGAAAAGTTGAAGTATGAGTTACAACAGGAATATGACCACATAGCTGCCACCCTTAAAAGACAGAATGCGAAATATAAAAATTTTTGTGATATGCATAACATAAAACCTTTGCAGGAAAGGCTGCATACGGCAAAGTGGGGTCATTCAGAGGAGATGAAGGCCAGAGCGGCTGTGGATAGATACAATAACAAATCTACATAAGAGGTGCGTGTGGTTCTCCGGGAACATACAAGGGGGTTCGATTCCCCTCACACGTGTTACCTGGCCGGGGGTCAATCCGGCAGAATCCAACCGCAGAAAGAGCGGTCAATAAAATCATTTCAGGAGGCAAGGAAAATGAAAAACATTTATGAAATCATGAAAGAGTTCGGAATTGAGATCCCGGAAGACAAGAAGGATGGATTCGACAAGGCATGGAAAGAAAATTACCGGACAAAGGCTGAATTCGAGAAGGCGGCAGCCAAAAGGGACGAATACAAACAGTCTCTTGAGGACGTGCAGGGAAAACTTGAAGATTTTGAGAAGGTGGATGTGGAAGACTTGCAAAACCAGGTTAAAACCCTAACAGCAGACTTGCAGAAAGAGAAGGAAGAGCGTGCTGCCGAAGAGTCACGCAGAGCATTGGAGAAGACAGTAGACACATTCATGGGAGACAAGAAATTCGTGAACTCCCTGACCGCAGACAGTATCAGGGAGAAACTCATGGAAGAACTGGATAAGGATACCGCAAAAGGAAAATCTATTGAAGTTATCTTCAATGGACTTATCACAGACAAAGACGGGAACCAGATCCCGAATATTGTAGTGGATGAGGGACAGCAGAAGGCCGAACAGAATAAGGCAAAATTCACTACTAAGTTCACCGGTACTGGAAATGGAGGCATGACAAAAGATGATTTCAGGAAGCTGTCCCTAGACGAACGTACTAAATTGAAACAGAGTGACCCGGAACTGTACGAAGCAATGAGAAAATGAAAATAGGAGGAAATAAGTTATGGCAATGACTGGAACATTTGGAGGTTTTGTATTTGACCCGGAGGTATTCTCCGAATATATGGCAGAACAGCCTACATGGAATGACAGAATTTTAGCATCCGGTATTTTGGTACAGGATAATACGATTATGGATTTGATTGGTGACAAGGGAAATGTGGCAACACTGCCCTTCTATGTGCCGATTGATGCAGAAGAGGACCCGGCGCTGAACAATGATGGAGAAACGGACAACACCCCGTCCGAGATTACTGGAAGCAAACAGACCTGTATGTTGATTCAGAGGATGAAAGCATGGAAGGCGCAGGATTTTACAAAAGAACTGACTGGAGCGGACCCTATGACACATGTCGCGAACAGCGTATCCGGATACTATCGGCAGGTGAGAGCTAAAGACCTGATGTCTATTGTGGATGCTGTGTTAAGCCTTGACGGGATGGCGAATCACATTACAGATATCTCAGCGGCAGAGGGGGACCCTGCAGAAGCAAATAAAGTAGATGAGACTACGCTTATTTATGCACAGCAGAAAGCAATCGGAGATTCTGCAGAGAACATGGGACTTTTGTTCCTGCACTCTTATATGTATGCCAGATACAAAGCTATGGGGCTTGTGGATTACAACAAATATACTGTGCCGAATGCTCTGGCTGGTGATGTGGAAATGCCGACGATCGGAGGCTTCATCCCGGTAGTGTCTGATCGGTTTACGGTAGATACTTCTGGCTCCGTGCCAGTATATAAGACTTATATGATTGGCTCCGGCTCTATACTTACCTGTGATAAGACCAACTATGAAGACCCATACTACGCAGACTACGACCCAGAGACAAAAGCGGGCATTCGCAAACTGTATACGAAGCAGGGGTATGTCATGCATCCCAATGGATTTTCTATTGCCGCAACAAAAATTAAAAAGGAGTCCCCAACAAATGCAGAACTCGGGGTTAAGGCAAACTGGTCTTTGGCTTATAAGGAGAAGAACATCCGCATGGGTATGATTAAGTCCAATGGATAAGAGGTGACGTTATGTATACCACATACGAATTTTACGTTACACGCTATTTTGGCGATATGATCCCGGAAGATGTATTTGAAAAATTCTGCCAGCGGTCTTGTGATGAAATTGACGTTATCACATTTGACAGACTGGCAGAAGACTTTCCGACTGATGAAAGAGCAGCGGCCAGGGTGCAGAGAGCAGTATGCGCCCTGGCTGAATTGTTTTACCGGATAGAAATGGAAGACAGGAAAGCAGACGAATCAACTGGTGTTATCCATAAAGAGGACGGAACGGTGATAGGAAAGCAGATAACCGCCGTGTCATCCGGGAGCGAGTCTGTACATTATGCTGTGGGACAGGGTACAACAACCAGTACCATAACTACAGCGGTAAAAGATGTGAAATCGCGCAGGAAGTTAGAGTACGACACAGTAAGGGAATACCTTACCGGCGTTAAAGATAATAAAGGAGAGTTGCTATTATATGCAGGATTGTAAAATCAATGTTTTAGGGACAAAATATAGTCTATTTTTCCGTAAGAGAGATGAGGATGAAGGATTAAAAGAAATGGATGGGTACTGTGACAAAACCAGTAAAGAACTTGTGATCTGTGTCCATGAACCAGAATTAAATTCGGTCAAGAATCTTGAGGTTTACGAAAAGAAAGTAGCGCGGCATGAGATTATTCATGCTTTTATTGAGGAAAGCGGGCTTTCTGAAAATACTTTTATATGTAAAGAAGGATGGGCGAAGAATGAAGAGATGGTTGACTGGATGGCCGCTCAGCTTCCAAAAATATTTGTAGCATTTTCAAAAGCTGATGTGATGTGAGGTGGTTCCCATGTACGATAGAACGATTACTGTATTTAATCGTAGTGGCAGTGAAAAGAATGGCTTTGTTTGGTTCCCGACTGTCATTGATGGCGTATACCTTATCGTAGACAAGGGTGCTGGTATGGTCAAAACTGGGCTGGCAGAAGCGAATAAGGCTAACCTGCATATCCGGTACATATCTGTAGATGGAAAGGTACTGGTGGGCGGAAAACCGTACATGCTGCCGAAAGAGTGGAATGCGCAGTCGGATGAGGAAAAAGCGACCTCAATCACATTCAACGAGGGATGTGACTTCTTTATTGAGGGCGAATACCCGGAAGATGTGATTCAAGACGACGATATATTATATACGAATGGCCTATTTTCATACATGAAAGCCAAACGGGACAATGTATTTAAACTCAACACAGTAGGCAAGTACACCCTCATACCCCACTTTGAGATTGGCGGTGAGTAAATGGCCCGGAAGCATTTTAAGGATTTTTCCGTCGAGAAAATGAATGTCAAAATCAAGCTCGATATGAGCGAATTAGACGAAGCCATACAGCGTGCCCAGTACGCTCTTGACGGTGCCATAATGCAGAGCATGATACCTTTTATGCCAAAAGTTAACGGGAACTTTATACAGCGCACTGTTGCAAAAAGTGCTGCTGTCCAAGGTACGGGAATCGTTTATGCCGGTGTGGGGCCTGAAGGACGTTTTTTATATGAAGGAAAAGTTATGGTCGACCCCGTGACGGGCAGCACATACGCAAGGCAAGGAGCAAAGAAGATTGTAACTGAAAGAGAGTTGAACTATAACAAACTGGAGAATCCAGACGTACAGAAAGAATGGTTCCTCGCGGCGAAAAGGAAGGACATGAAAGAGTGGGAAGATGCAATGAATAGGGCAATAAAGGGGTGAGAGCGTGGCAAATGTAAAATATGATACCAGTGGTTCGGCCTATCTGACAAAAATTATTGATACCCTTCTAAATCAGTTCCCGGGATGGGGCGACGAAGAGGTGGTATTCTCCTTTGTGGAAGAGGAATCTGGTGTAGGATGGTTCCCGGTGTCCGGTGCAATCATCGAGTCGGAGAAGAAGACCATATGCGGAGAGGTGAAGCAGAAGTGCCAATATCCTTTTTTTGTACTTTACCGCATGGGAAAATCATCGGAATCTACACGCATCAGTGTGAAAGAGAAGCTGGACATGTTGGGTGCATGGCTGGAACAGCAGGAAGTGATAATTACAGGTGAAAAATACAGATTAAAGAGCTACCCCGATACAGGGGATAGAAAAATCAAATCAATCAGAAGGACAACCCCGGCGTACAATTCTCAGACATATGACAATGGAATTTACGACTGGGTTGTTTATATAACCGTGCAATACGAAAACAACTATTTTGAGTAAAGG
>OLSH01000391.1_pt1 | contig 40853 bp, 24 predicted proteins | sample 1643221 | NCBI WGS metagenome assembly OLSH01 (sample SAMEA3136681, study PRJEB25190) | human gut metagenome | biome: human gut; feature: human-associated habitat; material: faeces | place: Austria | collected 2013 | reverse complement strand
AAGGAGTATCGATCAATTTCAAACATTATGCTGCTTAATTTTGCTTAGTTACTTAAAGAAATACATATCACTATTTATCCTGCATGGTATGCATCCGGATGGGCAAAGCTAATGTATGGAATATTACTGATAGTCATCATCTATATCATCATCATCCAGGTGCGCCATCGTTACCGTGCCCGTCAAGAAATATTGGAACATATTCACGCAGAACAAATCAATGAAGCCAAATTACAGTTTTTCATCAATATCTCCCATGAGATACGTACTCCGATGTCTCTTATCATAAGCCCATTACAGAAGCTTATTGCTACTGATAAAGATGGAGAACGACAGAAAAACTATCACACCATTTATCGGAATGCCGAACGTATTCTTCGCCTGGTTAACCAGTTGATGGATATTCGTAAAATAGACAAAGGACAAATGTCACTGAAATTTCAGGAGATAGACATCGTAGGTTTCATCCGAGATCTATACTATACCTTCGAATATCAGGCAAATGCCAAACATATCACTCTTAGTTTTCAAACAGAGATGGAAAACCTACAGGCATGGATAGATCCTAAGAATTTTGATAAAGTTATCCTGAACATTATCTCTAATGCGTTTAAATTTACACCGGAAAACGGAAAAATCAATATTTATCTCCGCACAGGTAACGACATGAATGCTCCCCGCTCTTTACAACATTATTTTGAAATAATAGTGGAAGATAGCGGCATCGGAATTGATCCTGCAGAGATAGGAAGAATTTTTGAGCGTTTCTATCAAATCCGTAACAGCCACAATAACTCTAATGTAGGTACGGGTATCGGATTGCATCTAAGCCGTTCATTAATAGAATTACACCATGGTACAATAGAAGCAGAAAATAATGAGGGGAAACCAGGCTCCCGCTTTATTATACGATTGCCCTTAGGCAAGGAACATCTGAACGCTGAAGAAATAGATAATAACCCGGCTGATAACCATTCTCCCATACATATCACAACCGCTCTCCCAACTTCTCCTATTGATGAAGAAGACGAAAAAGTACGTTCCAGAACAAAGAGTCGTGTTCTGGTAGTAGAAGATGATGAAGAAATACGAAAGTACATCTGTCGCGAATTGGCAAGTGATTTCCATATGAGCGAGTGTACTAATGGAAAAGAAGCTCTTGCAATTATTCTAAAAAAAGAACCGGATCTGATTATCAGTGATATCATGATGCCTGAAATGGATGGACTGACACTTTGCAAAAAAATCAAACAGAATGTAACCATCAACCATATACCAATTATCCTCTTGACAGCCAAATCAAGAGAGGAAGATAACCTGGAAGGTTTAAATATGGGAGCAGATGCATACATCGTGAAACCATTCAGTATCGAAATATTGAGAAAAACGGCAATCAATCTTATTAAGAGTAGGGAAATACTGCGTAACAGTTTCAGTGGTAGTCAGATGCAAGAACAGAAGTTGAAGAAACTAAAAGTCCAATCACCTGACGATAGACTGCTTGATAAAGTGATGAAAGTTATTAATGATAATCTCGGTAATCCCGACTTGAATGTTGAAATGATAGCAACTGAAGTAGGTATCAGTCGCGTACATTTGCACCGTAAGCTAAAAGAGTTGACCAACCAGTCAACCCGCGACTTAATACGCAATGTCCGCCTGAAACAAGCAGCATCACTATTGGCAAACCAGTATCATAACATTACTGAAGTCGCTACCCTTACAGGTTTTACTAATATAGCATATTTTTCTACTGCTTTTAAAGAATTATACGGAGTACCACCCACCACCTATATGGAAGAACAGCAAAAGTCTTCTTCTTCTGACGAAATTGAGCAACAGAACTAAACAGAACAAAAAGAAAGCCAACTAATTCACATAACTAATTAGCTGGCTTTCTTTATTATATCAATATATAACACTTATACTACTTTACGTGTTCTATCCATCAAGCTACTTGATAATCCGGAAGTTTCCACTGACATGCAGCATAGACATCATATATACCATACCGCTGTAATAACGAAATTTACCTGTGGGTAATGGTTCATCCCATAGTCTCTGTATGTATTCTTTCGCCAGGTTCTTGTCATTCAATGTAAAAGCTCCGACAGCATTTGCACCAATCATACCTGTTGAATAATTACCGGCAGGTGCTGAACCATCCACATTGAAATATTCGTGCGTAAAATTATCTTGCTTGAAAAAGTTAAGCAATCGACTCATCATCTTTGTCTGGTTAGCAGCATCTTTTCCAAACCAATAATAATCCATACCGACATTCATGGCACAGCGGAGAGCATCAAACTGATATCTTCTTGTATCATACCCCCAATTCTTAGGTTTCCAAGGAGTACCATCAAATGCAGAATAATCAGGGAATAGCCCCGTCTTTTTATGTGATGCATCAGTCAGTAAGCGACGGGCTGCATCAGGTGTTTGCTTCCAGAATTCCTTATTAGTGTCAGACCACAAAGCCCAAAGTTCAAAGAAAGCAGGCAGATTATAAGAAGGATCCGTATAGTTATAATAGACCTTTTCCGGTACAAATGTAACGAGTCTACTCTCAGTATTAAACAGGTTATAAACGCCTTGGGAACCATCTTTAGACATAACATCTTTCAATATTTTCTGGGCCTCCTTATTATAATCATATGCCCCGTCATCCCCCCAACGGTGAGAAGCGAAGAACAAGGAAGTGATAAAGTAAATTTCGCCATCAGAAGCGCAACTCGGCTCCTTACCTATCTTAACACCATGAGGTGTACAGTGCCAGGCATAATATCCCGACCATTTGCCCGAAGTATACAGCATATATTTCTTGGCCCACCGCCATAACTTATCGAATTCAGCCTGCTTATCCAACTGTACACATATCATCATTCCATAGGACATTCCTTCTGTACGTACATCCTGATTCCCGGTATCATAAATATAGGCAGTATTGTCATCACTCTCATAGTAAACTTTTGTTTTTTCATTCACAAAGAAGTGATTCCAGATTTGCTCCATTTTCCGGTCGGTTTGTTGTTGAGAAATACCTAAATACTCATTAAACAAATTCCGATATTTATCAGTATAATAAGCTCCTGCAGGGACCGGGTCCCCACTATTATTTTCCTGAATAGGATGAGCCTGAACTCCAAGTGAACAAAAGCCGGAAAGTATCAGGCTAACACTAACCGCAAATAAAGTTGTAAGTTTTATCATTTCAAGGTTTTGTCACAATTAATAGACTACTAATATCATTACATGCTACGCTCCAGCAAATAGTCTTCTCCCGGCTGAGTAACAATATCATATTCATAAGTACGATAGAGAATCGGAGATTGAGGATTTATCTGTTTTGAAACGATTGGTTCTTTTATAACTGCCGGTGCATACAGAGGATTCGGACAAGCACCGTCTGCCACTTGCACCCCTTTTCCTTTTAAAGGAACATAAGAACGGATGCGCAGTACCCCGCCCAAACGAGAATGTACCTTCGCCTTATTCAGTTGAACGCCATCCCATTCCATATCCACCACAAAACCGCCACGGGCAACAAGTCCTTTCACACTTCCTTTCTTCCATGCTTCGGGCAATGCGGGCAACAATTGTACCGCCCCGTCATGGCTTTGCAACAACATCTCTGCCACTCCTGCCGTATAACCGAAGTTACCATCAATCTGGAAAGGCGGATGGGCATCAAACAAATTAGGATAAGTACGCCCTTCAGGATATTCTTTCTGAACTTTATCATTAGGCAAAAGATGAAGCATATTCTGTATGATCTTATAAGCGTGATTACCATCCAGCATACGTGCCCAGAAATTAATCTTCCAACCGATACTCCAACCGGTAGCCATGTCACCACGCTGTATCAAAGTATTGCGGGCAGCCTGGAATAACTCAGGATTTGTAGTCGGAGAAATCTGATTACCGGGATATAAACCATATAAGTGCGAAATATGCCGATGGTCATCCAACGGATTATCAGCATCAATCAGCCACTCTTGCAATTGGTTATGTTTGCCAATCTGCATGGGTGGCAACTTGCCCAACATATTCTGCAAAGAATCTTCATACTGTTTATCACCACCCAGAATACGACTTGCCTGAAGTGTGCTGTAAAGAGCATCAAAAGCAATCTGATTATCCATTGTACAACCTGCCGTAATCGTTGTTTGTGAACCCCGATAACCATGTTCCGGAGACATGGAAGGCACTGTAACCATCCACTTATACTTCGGATGTTCCACTAAATGACTTAAATAAAAATCAGCAGTTCCTTTCAATATCGGATAATACTTCTTTAGAAATTCTTTATCACCGGTAAATAAATAGTGTTGCCACAGATGTTGTGCCACCCAAGCACCTCCATTAGGCCACATGCCGAAACTTGCAGCATCCACCGGTCCGCAGGCACGCCATATATCCGTATTATGATGTGCTACCCAACCTTTGGCGTCATAAAGAACTTTAGCCGTCTCACTGCCTGTAACCGCCAGGTCGGCCACCATGTCAAAGAAAGGTTCATGCGTTTCACTCAGGTTGGTTACTTCAGCAGGCCAGTAGTTCATTTCAGCATTGATATTAATCGTATATTTACTATCCCAGGGAGCATATGGGCTGTGATTCCAGATACCCTGAAGATTAGCAGGCTGACCACCGGGTTGCGAAGAAGAAATCAACAAATAACGGCCATATTGGAACATCAAAGCCGCCATCGCCATATCATTTCCTTCTATAAAACGCTGTACACGGACAGGTGTCTCCAAAGCAGAAACTTTAGTACTTTCCAAAGTCAGGGCCACACGGTCATATTGCTTGCGATAAGAGGCGATATGACTCTTCAAAGCCTGTTCGTAAGGAACACGGATGGCTTTCTGCAAATAAGTAGTCGCACGCTTTGATTCATTAGCACTGACATCATGGTAATTCACAAAATTGGTAGCTGCCGATATGTACAAAGTAGCCTCGGTAGCCCCATTTACAGCAAGTGCGCTTTCTTCTTTACTAACTTTACCATCAGTTTTTACCTGCACCTGGCATTCGGCACGCATAGCAGCAGGAATTCCTTCATGTTCAGCTCCCTGACAGGAGATAATCAGTTTGCCACCCTTTACTTGTACATTCGATTTCAGCGGACTGTTGTATGATATGGCGAAATTCAAAGCCTTTGCCTTATCCGCCTGAATGCGGACAATAATCACATCATCACTCAAAGAGGCAAACGCCGTACGGACAAACTTCACTCCATCCACTTCATAACGGGTGGTAGCAGTAGCATTCTCCAAATTCAGGTCCCGGTAATATTCAGTAGGATTCTCATGTCCGGGGAAATTCAGGAAAAGACTCCCCATCGTCAAGTAGCGCATGCCATGCTGAGGCGTCATATAATTCTCATCAATGAGTTTCTGTGCCTCCAGAGTTTTGCCTTCAAAAATAAGACGGCGTATTTCAGGTAATACCTGCAATCCTTTGGGATTATTATTATTGTAAGGTCCGCCGGCCCAGAAAGTCTCTTCATTGAGTTGCAATTCTTCACGGGCAGTTCCACCAAATACCATAGCACCCAAACGAGAATTTCCCAAAGGCAAAGCTTCCAGCCAATCCTGTGCCGGATGACTATACCATAATTTCATATTTTGGGCAGATGTCCAATCTCCATATCCCAAAATAGAAAGCATCTTAGCAGCATAGCGTGCTCCCAACATCCGGTATCCTTCGGCTGTAAAATGAAGATTATCGAATGCAGCCGGACAACCGGCAGAGGATATGACGCGTGCAGTAGGAATTACCTGTGGCAAACTATCAATGATTGTATTCATGCTGGCACAGACTCCATTCTGATCCGCATGTACCACCTCACCCGCCAGTAAAGGCACATTAGCAGCAGATAATCCCAAATCTTTCAAAAGATTATCATACACTCCCTTTACTTTTGAAGGCCAGTCTTTATCATTTGTATTCGACTCTCCTTGGTGCAGTAGAATACCTTTAATTACCCCATCCTTTTGAGCAAGCTTTGCCATCTCAACCAAACGTGCATAAGGATTGCCACCATATTCTTTTACCATATTCTTCAGCCAGTCCGGAGAAGTTTCTACGTACGACTGATAGTTATCCTTGTCAAACAGTTCTATCCTGCAACCACCTACGGCAACATTGATAATCCCTACCCGCACATTGGATGGCAGGTTAGCCACCATAGCCCGTCCAAAATAATCTCCCGGAGTCAGGCCCGTATAGCAACGTGCCAAAGGAGGAACCGCCTTATACCAATTCCCTTTAGTCCTTCCCAAATTAGGACAATCGACAGCCGCTAATACCTGAAAACGGCTGTCAACTGCCACTGTGTCCTGTTCTTCTACCTTTGCATTTCCCTCCATGTTCGATTGTCCCAAACACAGATAGACATGAAAATTCGCATCTTGTGCAAATGTCGTCATACCTAAAAGAAGTAAGCATGTAAATACAAATGTTCTCATAATCTGTCTATTATTTATTATTTCTATATACATATTCATTCTTTACCAAATATCCGGGTTACGAAAGGTAAACACTGATAAAGAGCCGAGTGCCAATATTCCCAATCATGCCCTCCATCACGCACCCTGAACTGGCAGGGTATGCCAGTGTTACGCATAGCTTGATAAAACTCTATATTACGATCAAGCAGGAAATCATCATCCCCACAATCAACAAACCAGGCAACACTACGTAAATCAGCCTTACGGTTCTCGTCAGCCTCCATCACATATTTCACACAGCTATTTTCAATAACACTACGGGTAAGTATCGCTATCTTCGAATTCGGATCATCAGCAGGCACTGCGCCCTGCTCAGGAATAGACATCAGGGCACTCATCGCATAGACTGCACAGAACATATCACTATGGCGCTGACCATAATTAGTAGCTCCGCCACCTCCCATTGACAAACCGGCAATGGCACGATGTTGCTTATCACCTATCACCCGGAATTTCTTCTCTATATAGGGCAAGAATTCCGTATAAAAGAAAGTCTCATATTTCCAACCCGGCATATCAAAATATCCGTTCCACTCCATATGGATATTTCCACCGGCATTCGGAGTAACAATAATCATCTCACACGCTTCTCCACTGGCTACAAGCCGATCCATGACATCTTTCACATGACCACGTTCAGTCCAAACCGGATTTGTCTCCCACATTCCATGCAAAAGATAGAGAACAGGATATTTTTTCTCTTTATTCTGTTCAAAGCTTTTGGGTAGAAAAACAGTATAAGCACGCTTTGAATTCAATACTTTACTAAAAAGAGTATCCGTAACTACTTTACTCTGAATATTCCAAGGTGCATTTTGTGCATAACCGGACAGTGTATACATCATTACAGACAACCATACAATTATCTTCTTCATCATATCTTTTATTTAAAGTTTATCAGACCATTCATATATATCTGCAAAAATAAGGCATGAATCCGATCACTGATTTGCAATTTTAGACATTTGAATATCAATATTAGATAAATATTACAGATTTGTATTCCTGCACACTCTTCACAGAGGATGCAGGAAAGATATTATAAAATGCACAAATTATATCAAACTCTCGGAAAGATGAGAGTTGATATGTCTTTTTAATTTGCTAAGGAGACATTAGCTATCACAATAGGTTTTCCACCTGTTGACCAAAAACCTGCAATGTAAAGATGCGAAGGATCAATCTTTCCTCCGTTCTTATCTTTCATATTGTTCAACTCCACTACAATCTTACGCGAAGATCCGAAATCATACGCAGCAGGTTCACTCCAATAATTGTTTTTATCAAACAGACGGAACGAAACACTACTTTCATTATCGTTACCCAGTTCTACGGTCACAGTCTTATATCCCGACAAATCAAGTCCATTGTCATATTGCCACCCTCCGAAACCATACTGCCCCGTCACCAGTGTGCGGGTGTTCTCGTCGAACGTGCCTTTCTCCCATATAGAAGGATTGAAGACATCTGCTGTCAGTGAGAAAGGAGAAATTACCGTAACCGGCAATGCCAGTTGCTTACTGACTCCGGCAGCCGATTGATATGTAACGGTTACCGTAGCTTCACCGGGTGCCACAGCTACCAATTTGGCCGTCTGTTCTACTTTCAGCACGTTTGTATCTGAGCTGTTGACAGTCGCTTCCGCAGTCACCATCCGTACCGTTCCATCAGAATAAACAGCTTTCACTTTGAGATAATTCGTACCACCCATTTGCAGACGAAGTTCCCCCTCTTGTCCCATCAACTCCAGTTTTTCCAGTTCCCCATTCACTACTATCCCTTCAGCATATTCCTTGAACCAATGGTACATCGCCCACGGGCAGGCCTCGGGATCATTGAGAAAAGTGTAATTGCCCGGTTCACCCGGCACATCTTTAAACGCTGCCAACTCATGTGACCTCGTTGTAAAGAATAACCAGGAAACATTACCTGAATTATCGACTATATATTTGAAGTTGGCACCAAAACCTTCACCACCTGCCGTTCCTGTAATACTTTTACCCCAAGTGGCATCATATTTCTTCGGAGCCCAGTCTATTTCAGTCACCATGATAGGAGCGAAAGCCGCCACAGGGCCTACTTGTGCATCCCAACCCCGCTGAAAAGCTTCATAACCTCCTCCTGTGGAAGAGCCGATTCCTTCACCGCTGTCTTCCTCGGCATCGCTACCATACCAACCGGGATAGCAGTGAACGGCAAAGCCTATGTTCTCCCCTTCGATACGGTGAATGGCATATCCGGCGTAAGATGACTGATAAGACAATCCCGGCACCCAAACAATATTGCGGCAGTTGGCACGTATTTTGTCTACTATAGCCTGAAAGTAGAGTTGGAGATTCTTGAAATGACCGTCACCACTACTGCCGTATGTTCCGTCAGTACCTTTTATTCTGACAGGTTCATTGGCAAGCTCGAACATAACATCCGTATTATTTTTCAGTTTAGGATGTTGCGAAACAATATCCCACACTTTGAGCAAAAACTGCTGATAAGAGTCTCCTATTTCTATACCTTGATAGGGAGCATCAGCCGGACAGACTCCGGGTGGACGCATCACCACATACATTCCTTTGGAAATAAAGTATTCTGCCATCGGCACAAACAACTCTTCAAGATACTTCCGAAAACGGGTTTCAGAGAACCGTTCATGTCCTTCATATCTCACGGACTGCATGGAGGGGTCATCACTCCAATACGGATCGAGGTGCATCCGCACGAAATTGAACTTCCATCCGGCAGCCACAATTCCATCTACCATACTCTTATTATACCTGAGGCATGCCTGCACGTCATAGTTACCCCAAGCATTGTTATTGAAGAAAGGACTGTAAGTCTGCGTAAAACCATGCAGATTGACTATCTCTCCCTTTTCATTTTTAAGGTAACGCCCCTCTACATTCAGGACCGGCAATTTGGCTTCAGCAGGAGGCTCGGGTTCTGGGTCCGGATTCGGTTCGACAGGTTGTTCCGGTTCCTGCTTTTCCGGCTGCTCAGGAATAGTCTCGTCCGAGCAAGCCGCTAAAGACACTCCTAAGAGCAGTGTCAATAAATAAATTATTTTTCTCATATTGTTCTTCATTGTTTTAAGGACTTGAAAGTTGTAAGCTAAAGCAAGAGAGTGAATGGCAATCTACATTCTTTACGAATAATGCAAACGAAGGATACAATCGTATATCGAACCTAATTCAGTCGTATACTGAATGCCATTCACTCGTATACTGAATAGGGTTCAGTCGTATACTGAATGTAGCATATCCTATAAGCATTGATATTCAAAATATTACGAAGCCGCCTCATACCTTCAATAAATTACAACAAATATTCCAAATTACACCATTATCTGCTGACGTTACATATTAAATGGAAAGCCCCAACAGACCTGTTTATTATAATATCACCAATAGCGAACAAAACTATAGTTATAAATATCATCTCCTGTAATAATTCCCTCATATAGTTTATAGCCTTTTATATCACCATGATAATAAACTAACGGAGAACCATTATAATCCATCTCGTAAGTTCCTTTCGTTTCTCCTTTCGGAATAGTGATTGATACATTGCCATCATACTTTCCCCCATCATTGTATGCTTCGTATGGAATCCTACAGCTGATATCTTTTTCTACGGGATAAGTTGTGGTGGCAGTAAAGACAGGATGATTGGAATAAAGTTCCTTTACGGAAATTTCAATACGATTATCCGTTCCGTTTTGAGTAATACCAACTGTCAATGTCTTATTAGATCCCGGCTGTTTCAATACAATTTTTCCACTTCTAGGGGAAGAAGTATTGTCCTGGGCTACTACCGATAGAACATATATATCATAATACTGAAAACATATAAGATAATCCAACCATGAAGGACCGCTCACTATTTCAGGTTGTAACAATGTTTTTGTTCCATTAACCTCTACATACGAACATAAAGTTCTATTAAGAGGTTTCGGATCACCCTTCGGACTAAAAACAAAGTCCTCCACTATATCCGAATCTGAAGAACCCCAATAATATACGCTATCCGAATTCGTAGTTCGCGTAACAGTCATATCTTCTGCCCTATTAGTATCAAAAGAAATTTCATTACTACAACCACACCAAATGACCAAACTCAAAATAAATAATATGTTTTTCATTGTTATTCGATTTTTATTGAAACAATAAAGGCAGCGGTTTCACATCATGCCCCGCTGCCTTTTCTCATAAAACTTTATTATTTTCCAGCCAATCCATCAGCAAAACCTGCATAGGTATGCTTACGGCTATAGTTAGAATCCCAAAGGCCTACAGGTTCACCACCACGCCAGCCAGAATCACTGGGAGCATCGGTGGCACACCATTGCGTGATACCATACTGCTGGGCAGCAGGAATAATCTCGAAGTACTTGGAAATAATGAAGCGATAGAACTCCGCCATTTTGAGGTGTTGTTCAAAAGTAACATCCTCCGTCTTCAAAGCTGTACCGAAAGCTTTATCCACAATACCCATATCCAGTTCAGAAATCTTAATCAACTTGCCACTTTCTGCCAATATTTGGAACATCTTGATAATAGCATCTTCTTGAGCTTTCTGGTCTTCTTCTTTCAGCATATAGCTGACGTGCATCTGTGTACCGATACCATCAATCTTAGTTACACCATCAGCTTCCCATTTCTCAATCCAATGTACCAAGCTCTGTGCTTTCTTGTTGCCGTCCCACCATGATTCCAAATTGTAGTCATTGACAAAGAGCTTCAAAGGAGCAGTACCACCATTTTCTGCATAATACTTACGGGCAGCAGCCACAACAACGCGAACGTAATCTTCGCTACCCAAGTAGTCTTGCCAATAGAAATTGTTCTTAGCATCCTCAGCAGAAACGTTGCTGGCAGACTGCAAAGGATAGAAGCCTTCACCGTCATCACCGCCACCGGAAATAGCTTCATTCACTACATCCCAAGCAGTTACATAACCAGCTGTGGATTTCATCATACCTTCTACCCAATTATTCATAGCCCAAATGAGAGTATCTTTCTTTTCTTCGGGGGTGAGAGGAATAGAATTACTTGATTTCTCCCAATACAACGATAAATCATCAATATAAATAGTACCAGCATATTGACCAAGATTAAAAAGAAAACGAGTTGCTCCATCTCCCGTACAACTTGTACTAACCTTAATCTCTTTCCAATCAGTAGTAATTGCTATAGAAGGGAAATCACCCCGACCTGCATAATCTGTCGGTCTTTGAAAAGCAGCTCCAATATTACCTTCAACACTACCTTTAATATTCATTTTCAAAAAATAAGTCGTTCCTTCAAGTAAAGACTCAGAGAAATCATATCCAGCCTGTGCTTCCCACGGATTTACTTGAGACGGATTGGTGATTTCCATGACACCATTATTCACTTCACGAGTGGAATTATTACCCCAACCAATCATATTGTTTGTGGAAAAATCATCCTCTACGACAAAAACAGGAATCTGCACACTTGCTCCACTTTTTTCAGTATGAATAGCAAAGTCATCTATATAAAGAGAGCCGGCATAATCTCCATAACTGAAAAGAAAGCGATTAGCACCTTCAGTAGCAGTAACTTCTACACTAATTTCCCGCCAATCTGTAGTAACTTCCATAGCAGGAAAATCCCCACAAGAACCATAATTACTGGAATTTTGAAAACCTGCGCGTAACAAACCGCCTACAGAACCTTTCAGTTTAAAACTCAAGCGATGTAACACACCAGCCTCAAAAGGCATGTCCAAAGCAGATTGAACTTCCCAAAAGTTTTTAGCAGTCTCATTGGTTATTTTCCAACAATTAGAGCCATCTGGACCTTCAGGAACAACCGCAAATGTTGCGCCTCCCCAACCGCCAAAATGCTGTCCATCTTCAAAATCTCTCGCAACAACTACTGTCTCTTTAACACTTCCATCATCTTCTACCTCTTTATCTTTAATCAGCGAATTAAGATACTTATTATTTTGCTGCGCATGCCAAGCCAATGTATGTCCATAAATGGTGATTCCAGCTGCTTGAGCTGCAGAAACAAACTTTTCCACAGTCCCAAAATCCATATCGCCTTTATCGTTTACACACGAAGCGTATTTCATGGCATTGCCTGCCGTCATCTCATCGAAATTGGAGATGGCCATAGTACGCACCATTTCTCCTTTCAGAAAATCACTCGCCGACAGCGCAATTCCCAACTTAAAGTCGGGACTTGCACTTCGGTCTATATATGTTTTCAATGCATCGTAAGCATTGAGATATTCATATTGGGCTATACTTTCCGGCTTCTCAGTCTTGAAGTCAACGATTTGATCATCGGCACAAGAGGCAAGCGACAGCAATAAGCCCAAGGATAATGAGTATTTTATTGTTTTCATTGTATAATCATTTATTAACATATTTCTTATTCTTTTCATCAATATGCAATCAAGGGTAACGATAAGTAGTAAATGTGAAACTTCTATCATTCACCACATAATTCGGGCCTGTATCCTTCTTCAACAATACACGTATGGTTACACTTCTGGGCGTACCGTTCAAGCTCAGATAACGCTCATTATGCAATCCGGAATATTGCAAAGAAACCTCCGAACCATCCGAAGAGTAAGCTTCCCATTCATAATGCAATGAGCTATCCGGCACATCCATTACGATACGGACAAATCCGGACAAGGCATTCAGATGCATATGGTTATCTAAATCAGCCGTTATGGGAGGCGTATAAGGGTCATATAACACTGCGGTATAACTTCCCGTGATATTGACAGCCGGTCCGCTTTGTGCACAAAGCAGAAGAGGAAGACATAAAAATATAGATATTAAAATCTTTTTCATGATTGAATATTTTTAGTTATTATCCAACATTATGTCAATTGATCGTTTAAACGTTTCCGTTCAATTGGCACGATACTTAGGGACAAAAGTTTCTATCTTGTTCGTTCCGCGCGTCTGCATCACCAAAGTATCTTTCGTGGCATACTTCCGAATGCCAAAGTCAACGGTATAGTCCAGATAAAGTGCATCGCGGTCTTTGTTTCCCCATGCTTTCTTTTCACCGTCCACCACGTATTTACCTGTCCCCGAAGCAGTCATTCCCGATGTCTCCGTAGTAATGGAACATTCACCCGCATCGTTGAATGTCAACAGCAAATCACATGTCATTGTTGTCCCGTCAGCCCGTTTCGCGCTAACCGGAAAAACAGCTGTCGTCAGCGAACGAGTGGTAATGCCACACACTTCATCCTTTTCTACAGACTGGGCATGACGCACAACAGTAGTTGTAGTCCCATTTTCTGTAATCTGATCTATGCCACGACGCAAATAAGAAGCCTCCCATGGATTCATGTACTTTACACAATAAAGCACATAATCTTGAGGTAACACACTCCAATAATCCGAGTTGGGACGTGCCGGAGCATCGCCTTCAATCAAAGGAGTACCTGTCAGGATGCGGTCGGCACCTGTCTGTTTTTTCATCACTACAGGAATCACATAATTATTGCTCAGTGCCTTTTCGTCAGCAAAAAAAGCATCGGTAAGCTGCACTTCCACATTTCCCCAGTGATCACCGTTGTATTTAATTTTATCACCCGCTAATGTATAATATGTAGAAGGCATGGGTAATACCGGTGAGCCGTCTTCAAAAAAGAGGTTATCACAAAGCGTATTGTCAACGGCAATATCTATAGTGATATTTCTTCCACCGTATGCCCCTCCCATTGTGGCATAAATGGCACACTTGTGCTGACGGTCAGCTGAATTATCTACCTCCGGATCATTACCCAATACAATAGTACGCACCGGATATTGATAAGCAAAATAGACACTCACACCACCCTCATAATCGGGAAAAGAGTTGCTTGCATTCTCACATGAAGAGAAAGCAAATGACATGGCACTCCCCAATATTACAGATAATAATTTATAGATTTTCATTTCCATATTCTTTTTGCATTTTATAATTATATGATTACCATCCTTTGTTCTGTTGTAGATTACTCCACTTTAACATCTCACCATAAGGTATAGGTCCATAATTCATATACTCCTTATAGTTTCTATCTTCTACATCAATTACGGTATAGTTCAGACTTTCGCCTACTTTGTCAATCCGCATTCCCTTAGCTGTTTCTGCCAATGGCATCTGCCAACGGCGAATATCCCAAAAACGCTTATTTTCGAAACAAAGCTCAATGCGACGTTCGTTACGAATAAGTTGAGTCATCTTCTCCTTATCTCCCTTGATGCTCTCCAGATAAGCATCGCCGTTATCGGTTCCTACACCACCACGAGCACGAATAGCCTTAACTACGTCATAAGCACTATAGGCGTTACTACCTTTGCCCATTGGTCCCCAAGCATCGTTGGCTGCTTCAGCATAAGCCAGGAATATTTCCGTATAACGGATACGAACAGGAATATGAAACTTGGCATTAAGTGAATTCGGATTGGCATTACAGTCTTCACGCAACAGCTTGCGTAGATAGTAACCCGTACGGGTAGAGGTGCTCAATTGATTCAAATTATTATCTTGCTTGTTTTCTGCATCAGGATAAGTACCTGTAATAATAGCCTTTTCCTTAAATGTAGCTCCATTGAATAAAATGTATTTCGCTAAACGCGGATCACGATTTTCATAAGGAGCATTTTCCGAATAACCGCTGTTAGCCTTGTCTGCAACAGGATAACCGTTAGCCATAGGGAAAGCATCCACTAAATTTTGTGTAGGATTAATACGTCCACTACCATAGAGCGTAGGAGGAAAGTTATTTTTCTCCAGCTGAATACCTATATCCCAATCTGCCGTTCCATTACTCTTATTTCCTCTCCAAAGGATTTCAGCAGGCACTTCTCCTGAACCAAGATTATCAAGATCACTTGTATTCATATACCAAGTATTACCCGTCGGATCAAGACCAGCTACACCACCAATACGATTCAATACAGTAGCAGCATAGTTTGCGGCAGTTTCAGAAGTCACACCTGAACCTTCCCGGTAAGCCGGACTTGCAGCAAGCAAAGCTACCTGTGCCTTTATGGCTTCAGCTATTCTGGCAGTAATACGTCCACGTTGATAAGTTCCAAAAACAAGATTATAGTTACCCATCTTTGCACCAATTTCCTTGTATCTTGCAGGTACTTCAGCATCACTTTTTATATTTTCATAATCAACAGGCAATAAATCAACTGCTTTATTTAAGTCAGTAAATACCTGCTCTACACATGCACTGAAAGAAGCACGGGGCTGATTGAAGTCAGAATTGTTATCTTCCGGTTCCAGAAGTATCGGCACACCCAGTAATTGTCCGTCTGCCGTCCAGCCTCCATGAGCCATCAAAAGATAGTAATAATTCAAAGCACGCAAGGCATATGCTTCTCCGCTGAGTTTGTCAATGAACATCCTGTTCGTCACCTCATTCTCAGCCCAACTTACTTGGTCTGCGATACCTAAAAATGTATTGAGGTATTGTATTGCCGCTTTACGAGCTTGCCACTGTTCCATAGGATTATTATTCGACGCCCATGAACCAAGAGCCATTTTTGAATAGCCACTCTCTTTATCATTGGTCACAGCATCGTCTGTAGCTACATCACTTACACTAGAATTGTCGTACGGTAGCATAGCGTATCCGTACCCCAAAAGTCCCACAGCATAATTAGGATCTGAAAGCATTTCCTCAACACCGCGATTATTCTCCTTAGCAGGTTCGAACATATCCTCGCAAGCAGAGAAAGTCGCCAGTAATACTGTAGTTAATATAATATTTCTTAGTTTCATTTTTATCATAATTTTAGATTAGAATACAGCTTTCACACCAATATTATAGAATCTGCTTTGCGGAGCACTACCCACATTCATCTCCATGTGTTTACGCTCTTTCGAGATTGTCAGCAGATTTGCACCGCTTACGTAAGCAGATAATTCATTGATGAAAGTGTTACGCAAAATACGTTTCGGCAAATCATAAGTAATCTGTACTTTCGCCAGATCGAAGCGGTCAGTCTTGTACAACCAATAATCTGAAGCACGGAAGTTATTACTTGAACTTCTAGCAGATAAACGGGGATAAGTAGCAGTAGCTGCTGTTTCTGGAGTCCAACGATTGCGGACTATGGCTGAGTATTTATCATCGCCATCCACCCAATAATATGAACTGTTTTTCAATCCATAAGCGCCGAAGTTACCGGTACCCAACACAAAGAGAGTCAAATTCTTCCATTTGGCAGTAAAATTGATACCGAGTGTAAAGGGCGCACCATACCAACCGCCTTTACCCAAGAAGACTTCATCTTTGTCATCAATTACATTATCTCCATTCTGATCTACATACTTGATGTCACCGGGTTGGACCGTACTACCCAGTTTCTGTTCAGGACTACTCTCGATTTCTTCCTTATTCTGGAATAATCCAGCACTCTGAAGTCCCCAGATACCATCAACAGCTTTTCCCTCACGATAACGATAGGCATCATCATAGATTTCATCACGCTTAGTAACCTTAGTATCGTAATATGTGCCTGCCACACCCAAAGACAAGTCTACATCTCCAAAACGCTTGTTAGCATTTATATTGAAATCAAAGCCTACACGCTTATTATTGTTATAGTTCAACACAGCCATAAACGATGCTGCCGGATATCCTGTATTCAAATGTGACGGATAAAAAGTAGGTTGATTGATCAAATATCCCTCCATAGAGTTGATAAAGAATGAAGCATCGGCCGTAATCAGTCTATTCCAAAGCGAAGTTTTCAGGTTTACAGAGAACTCTTTGCGCTTGATAAACGAAAGATCATTGTTCTGGCCTCTGGTAGAAATAGTATATTTACCGGCCGGACCGTCATACCATGCATAACCATCGTTTTGAGTCCATACTGATTCATAGAGATAAAACTCATTATCACCCATTACCAAATCAATGTCTTGATTGAGGATACTACCCGATACGCTCAACAATAAATCATCTACCACAGGAGAATCCTTCAGAAAGTTTTCACCGCTTAAACGCCAGCCCAACGTCACCGAAGGAGAGAGAGCCTGACGATGTCCTTTAGCCAACTTAGCCGAATGGATCAATGCAGCACCAAAATCTGCATAATAGCGTTGCTGATAGTTATAGCCCGCCTGTAATGCCAAATTAGCATTGCTGATACGATGATATTGTGCAGAAACCGTCTGCTGGTAACCATTAGCTATAAGCATAGCTGATACATTATGATACTTATTGAAAGTATTCTGATAATTGAACTGTCCAGAAAATGCAATCGTTTGCTTATCCGCACTTCCACCCACATTCTGGGTGCCCGGCTTTTCATCATTTCCCTCCTTGCTGAGCGCTACTATAACATCTTTACCGCCATAGTTAGCCCAAGTAGGAACAAATACCGCATATTTATTATCAAAAGAAGTGGAGTAAGAAGTGGCATAATCTACAGCAAACATAGCGTTGAATGAGAGTCCCTTCAGAACTTGATTAAGATCGACATTCACACCAGCATCAAACTGAAACTGACGACTCGTCCACTTACTGCTCCCGGCAGCATAACTGTCAGCAAAAGCATTAGTAGGATTAGCCTGTGTACCAGCCAAGAAATACTTTCCATCAATAATATTGGAAGTAGTGCTCAGCAGTTCCCAAGCAGCTGTGGCATTGGGATCAATCATATCCAATGGAATAAGCGGAGCCGCATATTCCGGGAAATTCGGACGTGCAGTCGATGCTATGTTCCAATAATCACCTTTTGCCGTTTTTGAATTGTAAAATGTAGCATTGGCATTAATGTAGGCATTAATAAAGCTATTGATATTTACATCTACATTACCACGTACGTTAAAACGGTCCGTCATATTATTCTTGGCTTCGCCAAAATCAAGAAAATCTCCATTACGATAATAACTCACATTACTATAAAAACGCGCACGCTTACCGCCACCAGTAATCTCAGCAGTTACTTCTGAACGATTATATGCCTTTTTTACATAATCAGAAGAATAGTAATTTATATTTGTATAACGATATGGATTCAGTCCTGAACCATGATTGTAAATATCTTCAGCCGTATAACGGAGTTTCGCAGTAGGATCATCATTCAAGAGGGCTTCATTATAAAGTGTCATGTACTCAGCCGAACCTAAGTATTCAGGAAAAGCCTTCGCTACATGAAATCCAGTATTAGCTCTGACACTAACGTTCAACCCCTCTACATTACCGCGTTTTGTAGTGATTACCACCGCACCTTTAGCAGCTTTACTACCATAAAGAACCACAGCCTGGGCACCTTTCAAAAATGAAATCTGTGCGATTTCAGACGGCATAACATTGTTTGCATCACGAGGCACACCATCTACCAAAACCAAATAACCGGCATTGTCACCGTCCATTCCCCACAATGAGTTACCATTCCAACCGCCTACATAGCCCTGCATATTATCCAAGCTGTAAGTATTATAATTCTTCTTCGTAAGCTCTTCCACATTAACTACAGAAACACCACCCAAAAGGTCTTTTTGAGCTACCTTACGAAAAGCGACCTGTACCATCGGGTCTTTTTCGTTTGCCAATGAATCGGTCTCATTCCAGTCTGTGGCCTGCGCACTGACAAACATCGGAGAAACAGCCAGCATAGCACAAAGAATGAATTTTGTTTGTATATATTTCATTGTTTATTCATTTATTATTAAACATACTTTTTAGTCCTCCACGATTACCAGCCGGGGTTCTGTCCGAACTCAGGATAAAGATAAACATCATCATCAGGTAAGGGGAACCAATAATGCTTCGTACCATATATGCGTTCCACTATCAGTTCGTGACGATAGTTAGCCACTTCAGCTTCCGCAGGGTCATTATTTTTATAGAAATCCGCACTCTCTACCCGATCGAATTCTACAGAATACTTCTTGGTATAAGGTGACTCGGTAAGCAACAGCCAACGTTGCAGGTCATTGAAGCGGAAGCCTTCCATAGAAAGTTCCACAGCACGTTCACGACGAATCTCGTCCATAAACTTCTTGTTATCTGCAATATAGGATGAATGTACTCCCTCAGCACCACAACGGGTACGAATCTTATTAACTGCATCAAGTGAAGTAAGCGTACAATTATCAGACTTGGCAGATGAACCACCAAAAGCAGCACAACTCTCAGCATACATCAGGTAGATATCCGCCAAACGCATATAAGGCAAATAAGTATGCAAGTTACTACCCCAATCATATTCCTTATCACCTTCATTACAAGTGTGTGGAACAAGTTTCTGGAAGAAATAGCCGGAACGGCTTCCCAAATCAATCGAACGCATATCTGCCCCTGTATAAAGTTCACAATAGGCATAAGGTTTTTGTGCATCTGATAACTTATCTTCCGCTAAAACATAATGGAATCCATCGAATACGATGTCATGATAGAAACGCGGATCTCTATTCTTAAACGGATGTCTCTTATCGAATCCGGATTGCGGGTCATCAAGAGGAAGCCCATTGGCCATACCATACATTTCCACAAGATTGGCCGTAGGCAAGTGTATGATTTTATCGTGGGCAACAAGTCCTGCCACTTTCGGTCCCCACAATTTCGTCATATTCCAGTTACTTCCATTGTAATCCGCAGAAGGACCACGGAAAATAGCCTCTACCGAACCTGGCATCAACCAATTCTGGCGACGGGTATAAAAAATATCGGAATAACTAGTTTGGGCCCCCTTTGCCTTCTCATGATCATAAACATTACTATAATTAAACTCTGCAAGCGCATATTGAGTTTGCCCACTCTCTACCAAGGCCAGCAATTCACCAAATGCCTGTGCAGCTTTCTTACAATAAGCTTCATCATAATTGTAAGTCTGAGTACCTCCCAGCTGTGCACCATTCTTCATCAAAGGGCTTCCTGCCCACAGATAATTCTTACCCAAATAACCCAACGCCATGATTTTATTGATTCGCAGTTGGTTCTTACCCTCTGTAGCCTTACCTGCACTGGTCTTGTCCCAGTCTACCGGCAACAAGTCTGCAGCACGACGGAAATCCTCTCCAGCCTTATCGGCACATTCTTGATAACTCAAACGTGGTAATCTCAATTCTTGCGTAGCGTCGAACACCTGATCAACATAAGGCAATCCTCCCCAATAGGTCATCAGCTCAAAATGCCACCACGCACGGAAGAAATAAAGCTGACCTGCAATCAAGTCTTTTTCTTCCTGCGTACCCACCAGTTTCTCCAAATTGGCAAGACCTACATTAGCCTTGCGAATGCAATACCAAGAATGCGGCCACAAAGAGTGTTGAAACTTATCGGTAGAAGCCGGGTTACTGGGATTTCTATACAACCAACATTGACCATTACTTTGCCAAGCACGGAAATTACCTAAGTCAGCCTGATGCGTCATGTGAGCATCACCCATGGAGTTGAAGAGTTCGTCATCACCCCAGTTCCAAGAAGTACAATAGTTACATTTCTCCTTATCGGGAATACAATTATATATTTCTTCTATGAATCCCTGAAAATTACGGAAATTCTTGAACGCATCTTCTTCGGATACAGTCGATTCGGGACTCTTATCCAAATAGTCTTCGCAAGACATCATGCCGAGCCCCACTGCAAGAGACAAAAGGCCTGAACATAAAAGGGTCTTATATGTATATTTCATCTTGTTCATTATTATAATGTAAATTTAATACCTAAGTTATAACGTTTCACAGTAGGATAAGCTCCCAGATAACCGGCTCCGGAAAGGTTAGCTTCACGGTCGTCCGGCATACGAGTCCATAACCATAGGTTATTACCATTGACATAAATTTTCAGGTTACTTAAGCCTATTCTCTTGATCCAGCCTTTATTCCAAGTATAAGCCAGTTCAACGTTCTTCAAACGAACGTAAGAACCGTCATAAAGAAATTGGGTTCCATCGTTATAGCTTGGTGTAGAGTTCCAGCGAGGTACTACTACATCGGCATTAGGAGTATTTTTGGACCACCATGTACCAGTGTCAAACACTGTGTTCAATTTACTGCCAAAACTAGTAAGAGCCACATCACGGGTTACATTGGTCACACCATAGAATTGTGCAAATGCGCTGAACCCTTTCCACTCGAAACCTATAGTAGCATTAAATGTATTTTCGGGCTGGCTAGTATAACCATAAGGAGCCTGATCTTTATTATCCACCACACCGTCGCCATTAAAATCGACAATGTAGTAGTCACCCACCAGTTTTTGAGAATCATTAGCATCATGAGCAGGGCTGCCATACAATTGGTCATAGTTTTGAATGTATCCCGCATCAATATAAGAAGTATATTGACCTACCCCGAAACCAGCCGCTTTCTGATAGGCAGGACGCATAGCTTGGTCATCTTTCACCAATACCTTGTTCTTTGCATGCGTCATACTGAAGTTACCCCAAACACGCCAGTCATTACCAAATGTCTTATTTACACGTAATTCCAATTCATATCCATTCGTACGGATCTTACCTTTATTAATAGAAGGTGGAGTTCCTCCGAAATAAGAAGGAATGGAACGGTCGCCGCCATAAACAAAAATATTAGAACGTTCGTCACGGAAAAATTCCAAACTACCAGCCAGCATTCCTTCAAAAAGCGAATAGTCAACACCAATATTCAATTTTTTCACAACCTCCCATTGTATATCCTGGTTGCCAATAGCAGACTCACGATACCAGGTATAGATACTTTCAGTATGGTTCAGATCCATAGTAGTGTGACCACCATAAGCCCACTGGTTCATGTACAACCACCGACGACTTGAATCGAACGGATCCCCTAACTGGTCGGAACCAATTTCACCATAAGAGGCACGGACCTTCAACATATCGATAATCTTCTTTTCACGGAAAAACTTCATAAAAGGTTCTTCACTGATCATCCAACCAACAGCACCTGAATTAAAAAATGCGAAACGATTTTCCGGACTAAACTTTTCAGAACCATTGTAAGCACCGTTGTATTCGATGAAATAACGGTCGGCATAGTTATAAGTAACACGGAAAGCCCAGTCTTCACGATAGGTAGGCATCACACTGCCTCGTGCATTTTCCTGACGGCTGAATAATCCCATAGCTGTAGCATTGTGCTTGCCAAAACTACGCACCCAGTTCAATTGCGCCTGATAATAAAGGTTACGTACCGTCTGACTATTATCCACTGCACCGGGAGAAGTACTCCAATTAACCCCTTGCGTCCAGTCAAAACCATTATTTGTATCATATGACTGTTCATATCTCACCTGACCGGTATCCGGATCAATCCATTTCCGCTGCGCACTATTATACAAGTCATTGATACCACGGTTGTTTTCCACAAATATATTATCCCATGAAACAGTGGCCCGGGCAGAAAGCCCTTTGGTTATAAACTTCAAATCTTGCTCCAGTGTAAAGTCAGTGTTAATACGGGTTGTTGTGAGCTGCATCGTACCACCCAAAGAAATATTCTCTGCTGAGTTCGTGGTATTTGAAACAAGCGGATACATTCCCCAACTACCATCAGAATATTGTGGAAGGAATACATCCGGCGCAATATTGTATGCACCCGACCATTGCTGCCCAATCTGCCATTCTGAATTGCCCGTATTACTCCACGGAGCCTTACGAATGGCGTTAGAACCCGCAAGATTCATTTTCAGCACAGTAGTTTTCGTGATATTGAAATCCAGATTACTACGCACATTGATACGATCGTATCCATAACCGGAGTTATAGTCACGTCCATTATCATAGATTCTAAAAAGGTCACCTTCATGCACATAGTCTGCCGAAGCGAAATACTTCACGAACTTTGTACCACCACTAATATTAAGGTTAGCATTGTAAGACATCGTGTTATCTTTAAACAAGGCCTTCTGCCAATCTACATTTGGATAACGTTCTCTCTGTTCAATAGTGGTCTGATTACGATAGTTATTGATGAACGATTGAGAACGGATATATTCCCATGAGTCAGGTCTCAAAGCCAACTCATGCTCAATAGCCGTATTGCGAAACATCAAAGCATCATAAGAATCGTACTTATTGGGTAGTTTGGAAGGCGACTTCAGAGTGGCATTGAAACCGACATCAATCTTTGCACTACCCTCAGTACCACGTTTGGTCGTTACAAGAATTACACCATTTGCTCCCTTCACACCATAAACGGCAGTTGCAGACGCGTCCTTCAATACGGAAATAGACTGCACTGAACTGATATCGACTGAACTCATCGGACGTTCAATACCGTCAACCAACACTAGTGGATCTTCATTATTATTCCAGGAACTTGCACCACGAATCGTAATTTTAGGTTCTTCTTCACCAGGCATACCTGTACCAGAAGTAGTAACCACACCTGGCAAGTTACCCGTCAACGCTGCACCAATATCACTGATACCGGCTGCACGTTCCAGAACTTTACCCGTAGTTTGTGCAATAGCGCCTACTACACTGGCCTTCTTTTGCTGACCATAACCTACCACAACCACCTCTTCCAGTTGTTGTGAGTCATCTTCTAAAGTGACTTTCAACATCTTTTGGCCTGCAATCTTCACCTCCTGCGATTTCATACCGATAAATGAAACTACAAGAGTTACTTTGTCATCAGGAACAGTCAACGTAAAATTTCCATCTATATCTGATATCGTACCTATTGAATTATTTCCTTTTACAACGATGGAAGCACCGATAACCGTCTCACCAGTGCCATCAAGAACTGTTCCTTTTACAGTCACCCCATTTTGCGCTAAAGTTGGCAAGCAACTTAATAGCAACAAAAGAAACAAGCAAGGGATCTTTTGAATTTGTTTTGTTACATTTTTCATTACCATTAGTTTAAGATATTAATAACTACATTCTCTTTCATTACATTAGCTATTAGTAATAGCCTCAGCTGTCATCATACTTGCATTTCATAATTCAACCACATTTAAGATTATAAAATTATCAATTGATATTTATATCGCTATTATTACATTTATTCACAGTCTAATTCATCTACAATATAGTAATTACATCCATATCATTCTATCTTTGCCACTAAAGCACACCTCTTTACGGCAGCAAATGTATTCAACTAAAACGAAACAGTCAGCACAATCATGCTACACAGTTTTTTGATAGCATTACATCTTTCTTTTTGATGTTACATTTTCTTTTTATGGCATTACATACACAAACATAACATCATGTATATCAAAGATATACCAATAATAAAAAAGTAATAAAAACAAGCTGTTTTTATTACTAAAAATGGTCTATTCAGAAAGAAAAAGCACAAGAAAAGAAATACTTGAAATAGCTAAATAAAAAGAGGAAAAAGAAGATAGTAACGTACTCCAAAAGATATGTAACCTATCTGTTAGAGCGTAAAAAATGACTTTACTCTCACTCTATTCGCAAAACCACTATTTAACACATTTAAAGAGATAGAAATTCTTGTTTCGCATACAGTTTAACTTCTTAGTTGACAAAGCATCAGTTGACGAGTTTATGAGGGGGAGTATATTTCCTTGTTACCTTGTCAACTGCGAAACTTGAGCTTACAGAACTTAAACAAGTAACATCCTAATTATCAACGCATAGCATTTACACACAAATTACTCAACAATGTAAAAGCATTTACTGCAGGAGGTAACGACCTTTACCCCGTATTGTAACGCTCTTTACCTCGGTATGTAACGCCTTTTACCTCGGTATGTAACGAGCGTTTCCCTATGGAGTCACGGAAGTTATGCTGTAGTCTGTCTAAATAAACAAACGCCCTTAGTCTACCCGCTTGTAAACTAAGGACGTTTATTTGTGTATTTTCAGTATTAAGTTTGACTTATACTATCGTGATACATCCATTTGGAACGGCGAAGCCGGAAGCCCCGCCTTATTCTTCAAATTGGCCTCCTGCGGATTATCATCCCAAGCATAACGCACTTTTACCGGTTGAGTTATCCCTTCACCCCAGACCACCACTTTATTGCCTTCTATGGTCGCCTCAGCCCATTTAAAACGTCCGTCCGTTCCCGCCAGCGCAAAACCTTTAAGTTGAGCTACAGGCATTAAATCATCCGTTCCCGCCTCAAAAGACAGAATGATCTTTCCTTCCTCAATAGCGGCGGCAGTGCACAGCGGACCACTATGAACTATATCTTTGTGCCCGTATACTTTCTTCTTGACCTGAAGCACCACCCTCCTTGCCAGTTCCTTCTTATTCAGCGGATGAATATCATTCCACTCTCCTAAGTCTATTGCCACAACCAAAGAGGTATTAGGCAACTTCAACGTCACCTGCCGCTGTGCTTCACGCATACCTGCCCAACCACTTTCTACAGGCTGCTGATGCGTCTGCATAAAATTGGGTAGCTGCATAATAAAGAATGGCAAGTCTTCATCTGCAAATTTCACCCGCCAATCTTTGAGCATGGCAGTCAATAAAGCTTCATATTCACCCGGACGTCCTGCATTCGATTCGCCCTGATACCACAAAGCTCCCTTAAAAGTAAGATTCCGCAAAGGAGAAATCATGGAATTATACATACCAGTCGGAATGTTCTGAAAAGATACACCTCCTCTTCCGGCAGGCATTTCACAACCCAACCTATACTTCCATTGCTCGGACAAGCGAACCGTATCCCCATCTATCGCCATGCAATAGGGTTTACCTTTTACAAAGCTGGGACGACCACCGGAATTAATAAGACGTACCGTAACCAGATTCTCTCCCGCTTTCAACACCGATGCAGGAACTTTATAAATGCGCGGCGGATATTGATAGGAAGTAGTACCTACAAAAACACCATTCACATACACAGAGTCCGCATTCACCATACAGCCTAAACGCAATATGGCATCTTTATCAGCCTGCTCGGCTGCAAGGCGAATGTTCTGCCGGAACCAGTGCGATCCGCTTACCGGATAACCATCCTTACTGCCCAACTGATAAGAAAACATATTCACTTCCTCCCAGTCGGAATCATTCAATTCCGGTTCATACCATTTAACCGGAGCATGAAGCCCTTCATCACCCTTATATAAAGAGAGATTCCAAAAACTCGACATCATTCCTCCCGCTTTATTCATCAAGGCCTTGTATTCGTCAGAGTTATAGATATCCCGCTCGCGCAGGTTCTTCGGAAATGCCTGAAGCGCATCTTCACTCATCCAAGCTTCAATGGAACTTCCTCCCCAACTGGAATTGATAATGCCGACAGGAACTTTCGTCTCATTATACATCTCTATTGCAAAAAAGTAAGGTAATGCGGCATAAGACTGGGCAACCTGCGGATTCAGTGCTGTCCAGTTCATTTGGGATATGTCTTCTTTGGGACCATGCAAATCATTACCATAGGGAGTCTTGACATAGCGGACCATCGAATTCTCGTAAGTAGCAGTCTCTTTACCGAACATATCCGCTACACGCGCCACCGTCAGTTCCATATTCGACTGTCCCGAGCACAACCATACATCTCCTATCAGGATATCCTTCACTGTCACTTCGTTCACTGTCAGCTCATAAGGACCACCGGCCTTCATTGCAGGAAGTGTTACCAGCCATTTGCCATTTTCATCGGCTACTGCCGTGTATTTCTTCTTCTTGAACGTGACAACCACATTCTCACCCGGATCAGCCGTTCCCCATATCTTTATAGGACGTTCACGTTGCAATACCATCCCATCCGAAAGAACGGATGGGAGTTTCACCTTAGCCTCAGCCAACACGGAACAGATGCAGGCCAGTACTATCAATAAAGTAAATCTGTATTTCATAATCTTTCCTTTCTCCATACTCCTTCTTATTTTACAGAACTCTCCGGCGCTCCCAGGAAAGAAGGTTTCAAACCTCCGAAGTCAATCATTATCTTCTGCATGACAAGTGCCGGATCAAGCGGACGGATGCGCAAGGTATGCTTTTCTTTCTTATCAAGCAAATGTTTCGTTTGGGTAGTGATGATGTGCTCCGCCTGCAATCTGCCAAGTTCACCTTTATAATCACCGTTGATGTTGACTATCTGTTCTTCGCCGCCATCCAGTGAAACCGCATATCGCAGTCCTTTATAATCATTGAAATTCAATGTCGAAGAGAAACGTACGATAACTGTTACTTCACCACTCTTCTCCGTTTCAAAATCATATTCCAGATACATATCTTCGCCCGGAGTAGCTGTGGAAGGCAAAGTAGTGACGGCTGACAAGGTACGTCCCAGGTTAGGGATCGTAATCCAATTAGCAGATGCACCGTTCGCTGAACGGGTATAATGTTCTGCTTCAATAGATATATATCCATCCTTTTCTACAAACACAGGTGGCGCAGGAGCTATACGTGGCTCGGGTACAGAAGTCACTTTAGGCATTATATTGCGCTTCGGATCATTCCAGGATCTATATCCGATGTGAGTCTGATCCATGATATGATTCCATTTGCCCCCACTCATTACATGATTATAATGATAAGTCAGCACGGAGTCGCGCTCGAAACAAGCACGTGCCTTATCCGCCCATTTATTGGCTTTCACATCATTGGCCTCTGCCAGTTTACGGTTCATTGCCACGGCATAGTACATATCATATAAGTTGGAACATGCCTGTATCGGGAAAAGTACCAGTTGGTCGAAAGCATCCCGGTATTCGGCAGGCATCAGATAATAAAGTTTCAAAGCATCCAGACATAATGCAGCGTATTCATCTTTTACACTTTGCCATTCGTTATAATTTTCCAGGCTGTAAGTCCGGTCATTCAGCATTTCCGGAGTAACCCTACGGTTATATTTAGTATAAGTGTCGATCAGACGAGCCGCTTCTTCGGCATAGTATCCGCCAAATTGCTGACGACAGAAATCCACCGTATGCTGAAACAGATTATTTTCATTGAAACGTTTCGGTTCCCAGGCCATATCCAGGAAGAAGGTGATAGGATATTCCATCGGCTTCAAGTCACCTACGTTCACCACCCACAATTCGCGCACGCCATAGTCATAGGTCAACATCATCTGCTCCCACGTGCGTTGTATCTGAGTAATATTTATCCATTTGGAGTTACGGGGAGCCCCTACATAGTCGAAATGATAATACATGCCGTAACCACCTTTGCGAGGCTTCGCTTTCAAGTCGGGCAATTTACGTACATTGCCCCAGTTGTCATCACAGAGCAGCAGCGTTACATCGTCGGGTACTCGCATACCTTTATCATAATAATCCTGCACTTCCTTATAAAGCGCCCACACCTGCGGAGTCTCTTTTGCCTTCTTGCCGGTTACTTTCTCTATGATTTTCCGCTGATCTTTCACGATATTCTGCAACAAGGAGATATTGGCATCTTCGCTCATCGGTTCATCGCCGTCGCCACGCATGGCAAGCGTGATCACCGCTTCCCAATCCTTGCAGCGTTCCATACCCTGCTGCCAGAAGTCGCGCAACACGGCACCGTTCGTAGTGTAATTCCACTCTCCTTTTCCACGACGTTTCCAGTCCTTTTGAGCCTGTCCCATCGGTTCATGATGGGAAGTACTCATCACAATTCCCATCTCGTTGGCCAACGGACCGTTCATCGGGTCATCATCGTAGAAAGCACTGTTCCACATGGCAGGCCACATAAAATTTCCTTTGAGGCGAAGCACCAGTTCGAACACCGTTTCGTAGAACTTACTATTGAACCCACCAAAGGTAGCAGACGCCCAGCCGCCTAAACTGGGCCATTCATCATTCAGGAAAATACCGCGGTACTTCACTGCCGGTTCACCATCGGTATATACACCTTCTTTAATAGATATAATATCATGCTTCTCCACCGGAATATCTGCCCAGAAATACCAGGGAGAGACACCCATCTGCCGGGAAAGCTCGTAAATACCGTAAATAGTTCCCCGCTTGTCACTACCTGCAATGACAATTGCCTCTTCTACTCCTTCCACGGGCTGCTTCACCGTCTGAAGAATATACTTCTCACGTTTCCCCTTCAAATCTGCAGCTGGAATCTTTCCTGCCTGCACCAGTTGTTTAATCCATAAACTATTCTCAACAGAACCGACAATCAGCATACGGTTACCGGATGGGGAATGAATAATTTCCGGAGTAGCGCCTGTCACTTTACCTGCATCTGTCTGCAAATTGGCAACAGCCCTCAGCACTCCTTTATCTTCCTGCGAGTCTACCAGTATCGGATACGCCTTTCCTTGCTGTATCCAGGTAAAACCATTGCTCTTATTTGTCACAAAACGCTCTGCCGCCGACAAAGAGGGAAGTAACATGAAACTTACTAAACAATAAAAAATCCAACTAATTCTTGTTTTCATGGTAAGATACTTTTTAATTAACCTTCGTTTTGTACAAAGATAGTTCATTACAAAGTACTTTTCGAATCTTCGTGTTCCTATTTGCTACGGTCAATGTTACATCCCGTCTTTTCATGTTACATAAACTTACATTGATGTAACATCCGCTCAAAAAAATGGCTCTGGTCAGCCCTAAACCTGCATCTTGCCTTTGATTTACCTCCATCATTCATGTATAAGCCATGCAGTGCCTGCGGATAGATAAATCTTCAATATTTTCTTCGTTGTGAAATCTACTGCCATACTACCTTTATTTTATTGTCATTCACGCTCCACATCTTTTTGTCATCAGCGCACCCATAAAGCTTGATTCGTTATTATTAAGAAAAGAAGGAAACAAGGGGGATGGGTTGACAGCTGATTCATACCCCGCCCGCAATGAATAAAATGAAGTATCATCTTATACCTGAAAGACTGCAAGAAGAAAAAGAATATTGATGTATTGAATTACACTTGAAAACAAGTAATGCTATGATCCGGAACAAGTAATGTTGCGGATGATTACATTGCTTGTTCTTATCAACAACAAGCAATGTAATTTTAGGTAAGTCTGTATTCTGACAAATGCTAATTCGTGTTAGAACGGGTTATAAATAATCAGATTCTAAATCCTGATACCCAGACAAACAGATTGTAACCTGACTGAACAAGTTTAATGATATATTTGAAGTGTCATCCGGTTAATGCAACATCCCATCATGAGCAAACCTGTTTCTTTTTTGAGCGATTCCAAATGCCTGCAAGCCTATGATCTTATCACGCCTCAAATACCACCTCGGAGAATTGGCCTATCAATTAAATACCGACAACGAAAATATAATCCTGCACTATAAGGCTCCTCCCCACCTGTTAAAAAAAGGAGAGTTCGACCTCAGCCTCCGCAAATGGGCAGAACTGGTCAGTCTGAGGACAAAAGAATAAAAAACAGTTCAAAGGTATGCCATTACATCGGAAGCCGTATCTAAGGAAAGGGAGTTATTACAAATAATGGGATGAAATCTTGAAAATTAGTGATTTGTCTGCAAAATACAGAGGTATAGGAAAAAAAAAGGAGTACCGCTGTACTCCAACCTTTGTTAACCTTAAATCTAATACTATGAAAAACACAGTGCAAAGGTATGCACTTTTTTGAAAGTAACAAGTTCCGTGTGCGAAAACAACACATTTATAACACCATTTAAGAGAAGGGACTCTCTTTTTCACTTCCTTTTTCATATCTTGCTTTAAAACGAAGACGAGCTGCACTTTAGCATTAAAAATAATCAAGCTTATTTTGTATTGCTTTCGGTTTGCATTATCTTTGTAGAAAAATAATCAAAACGACTTATGCCTGACTATGATTTGATAGCTATATTAGGCCCTACCGCTTCCGGTAAAACTCCCTTCGCCGCAGCACTGGCAGATGTTCTTGACACAGAAATCATCAGTGCAGATTCCCGGCAAATCTACCGTGGCATGGATCTCGGCACGGGTAAAGACCTGGTAGACTACACTGTGAATGGTAAACCAATCCCTTATCATCTGATTGATATTGCCGACCCGGGCTATAAATACAATGTTTTTGAATATCAACGTGATTTTCTGGCAGCGTACGAGACTATTAAACAAAAAGGGAAACTTCCCGTTTTGTGTGGGGGTACCGGTATGTATCTGGAGTCCGTATTGAAAGGCTATAAGTTATTGCCAGTTCCCGAAAATCCGGAGTTGCGTGCACGCCTTGCCGATAAATCCCTGGAAGAACTGACCGAGATGCTGAAGCAGTACAAAGCCCTGCATAATACTACAGATGTCGACACCGTAAAACGAGCGATCCGGGCCATCGAGATAGAAGAATATTATGCACATACACCGGTAGACGAACGGGCGTTCCCGGAACTGAACAGCCTTATCATTGGTGTAGATATAGACCGGGAATTACGCCGTACGAAGATATCCTGCCGCCTGCGTCAACGTCTGGACGAAGGGATGGTAGATGAAGTACGACGCCTGATAGAACAGGGTATCCAACCGGATGATCTTATCTATTATGGTCTGGAATATAAGTATCTGACTCTGTACGTTATCGGCGAACTGACATACGAAGAGATGTACCGGGAACTGGAGATTGCTATTCACCAGTTTGCCAAGCGGCAGATGACCTGGTTCCGGGGAATGGAACGGCGCGGCTTTACTATCCATTGGATGGATGCCGGGCTGCCTATGGAAGAAAAGATTGCTTTTGTACAAGCGAAACTCAAAGGGAATTAGTATCTTTGGGGCAACAAAGACGAAGACTGTGGGGAGAGTACAAAAATGATTATGTAGGACTTTACTAAGAGATAACAATATGAGCGTAGAACCCGAAAAGTGGGGAGTGATATACAATCCCAAAGCCGGCACACGGAAAGTGCAGAAACGGTGGAAAGAAATCAAAGAATATATGGACAGCCGAGGCGTGTCTTATGACTACGTGCAGTCTGAAGGGTTCGGGTCTGTGGAACGTTTAGCAGGCATTCTTGCCAATAACGGATACCGCACCATTGTTGTTGTGGGCGGTGATGGAGCACTAAACGACGCCATCAACGGCATCATGTCATCCAATGCAGAAGATAAAAGAGAAATCGCCATAGGTATCATTCCCAACGGTATCGGAAATGACTTTGCCAAATACTGGGAAATGACTTCGGAATACAAAGATGCCGTAGATTGCATCATTAATAACCGACGCCGGAAGATAGACGTCGGATTCTGCAACTATTACGATGGTGAAAAACATGTCACACGCTATTTCCTCAATGCAATCAATATAGGTTTAGGAGCCCGTATAGTGAAGATTTCCGACCAGACCAAACGTTTCTGGGGAGTAAAATTCCTGTCCTACCTTATGGCCCTTATCTCACTTTTCTTTGAACGGAAGCTCTACAGGATGCATCTCAAAATAAACGGAGAACACATCCGGGGACGTATCATGACGGTATGTATCGGCAGTGCATGGGGATACGGACAAGCACCAAGCGCCGTGCCGTATAACGGTTGGCTCGATGTATCCGTGATCTATCGTCCGGAACTGTTACAACTCGTATCAGGACTATGGATGCTTATCCAGGGACGTATTCTGAATCATAAAGTTGTGATGCCTTACCGTACCCAGAAAGTAAAAGTACTACGTGCACAAAATGCTTCGGTGGACTTGGACGGACGTATTCTCGACCGGCATTTCCCACTGGACATCGGGATTATGCATGAAGCGATAACATTGATTATTCCAAACTAAAAATAACGATTAACGTTTAGTGAAAAGTGATTAGCAAGCTGCGCTATCACTTGCTAATCACTTACCGTTAAGCACTATACACTAAATACTTATGATTGAATTAAAGAATAATCCTGCCGGAAACTTCTTTTTGTTGGCAGGCCCTTGTGTGATTGAAGGAGAAGAGATGGCAATGCGTATTGCCGAACGTGTGGTAAATATCACGGAGAAATTACAAATACCTTATGTATTTAAAGGCTCTTATCGCAAGGCCAACCGTTCACGCCTGGATTCATTTATGGGAATAGGCGATGAAAAAGCGTTGAAAGTGTTACAAAAAGTACACGATACTTTTGGTGTGCCTACTGTTACAGATATACATTCTGCAGAAGAAGCCGCAATGGCCGCCGAATATGTAGATGTACTGCAAATACCGGCATTCCTTTGCCGTCAGACGGATATTCTGATAGCTGCTGCAAAAACAGGAAAGGTGGTTAACATCAAAAAAGGACAGTTCCTGTCTCCACTCGCCATGCGCTTTGCTGCGGAAAAGGTAGTAGAAGCCGGAAATAAGGAAGTTATGATTACCGAACGTGGAACAACTTTCGGATATCAAGACCTTGTTGTAGACTACCGTGGCATCCCTGAAATGCAAACTTTTGGTTATCCGGTCATTCTGGATGTTACACACTCTCTGCAACAACCCAATCAGACAAGCGGAGTGACAGGTGGTATGCCGCAGCTTATTGAAACCGTTGCCAAAGCCGGTGTTGCGGTCGGTGTAGACGGATTGTTTATTGAAACACATGAGCACCCCGAAATAGCCAAAAGCGATGGTGCCAATATGCTGAAGCTCGATTTACTGGAAGGACTACTGACGAAACTGGTACGGATTCGTGAGGCGATAAAATGATAATTTAGCGGGCGAATGCCCGCTAAATTATCATTCATATAAAAAATAGATCCTTCCTGTGATTTCTCTTCTCCCTCTTCGACAAATAGGTCAAGAAACAATTTTAATTTTCATCAACATGAAACATTTATTTCACAGTTTACTGGCAGTAGCATTCGTTCTATGTGCCGGTTTCCAACAAGCGGTGGCGCAGCAAATGCAGTTTCCGCCCCTTCCCGTGGACAAGAATGTCCGTATCGGCCAATTAGACAATGGCCTGACGTATTACATACGCCACAACAAATTACCCGAAAACCGGGCTGAATTCTATATCGCCCAGAAAGTAGGTTCCATTCTTGAAGAACCGCAACAACGCGGACTTGCCCACTTCCTGGAACACATGGCCTTCAACGGTACTAAGAATTTCCCCGGTGATGATAAAGGCCTCGGCGTCATCCCTTGGTGCGAAACCGTAGGTATCAAATTTGGTACTAACTTAAATGCTTATACCAGCATAGACGAAACAGTTTACAACATCAGTAATGCTCCGATTGACCGCACCGGCGTATTGGACTCCTGTCTGCTGATCCTGCACGACTGGTCTAACTATATCCTGCTCAAAGATGATGAAATCGACAAAGAACGTGGTGTGATCCGTGAAGAGTGGCGCAGCCGCAACAGTGGTATACTGCGCGTCTACACTGACCTGCTCCCAACTATATATCAGGGTGACAAATATGCAGATTGTATGCCTATCGGCTCTATCGATGTAATCAACAACTTCCCTTATAAAGATATCCGCGATTACTATCACAAATGGTATCGTCCTGATCTGCAAGGTATCGTTATCGTGGGCGATATCGATGTAGACACCGTAGAAGCTAAACTAAAGGCAGTATTCGCCGATGTACAAAAACCGGTAAATCCGGCAGAACGCACTTACTATCCTGTTGCTGATAATAAGGAACCCATCGTAGCCATCGGTACAGATAAGGAAGTAGACGACCCGTCAATTGAGATTTACTTCAAGCAAGACGCGACTCCTGATTCAGAAAAGAATAATGTAGGCTACCTTGCTTCACAATATATGACGAGCATGATCAGCAGCATGCTGGACGCCCGTCTGAGCGAATTGGTTCAGAGTGCTAACCCTCCGTTTACCCGTACAAGCAGTGACTACAGCGACTTCTTTGTAGCCAAGACCAAAGAAGCCTTCGCACTTTCTGCCTCAAGTAAAGCCGACGGCATTGAAACAGCCTTGAAAACCTTACTACAAGAGACTGAACGTGCACGTCGCTTCGGCTTTACCGAATCAGAATATGCACGCGCACGCGCCAACTATTTGCAGAGTTTAGAGTCTGCTTACAACGAACGCGAAAAGACCAAGCACGGTTCTTACGTAAGAGAATATGTACAGAACTTCCTGAATGGCGAGCCTATCCCGGGGATTGAAGCTAAGTACGCTATGATGAACCAACTGGCTCCGAACATTCCCTTACAGGCCATGAATATGGTAATGCAGCAACTCGTTCCGGATAGCAATCAAGTAGTAATAATTGCCGGTCCTGCAAAAGAAGGTTTGAAATACCCGACAAAAGAAGAAGTTATCAGCTTACTGAAAGGAATGAAAGATCTCGACCTGCAAGCATACGTAGACAAAGTATCTGACGAACCACTGATGAAAGAAGCTCCGAAAGGTGGTAAAATCATTTCTGAGAAAGAAGGCGACATCTATGGTAGTACAAAATTAGTTCTTTCAAATGGTGTAACTGTCTATGTAAAGAAGACTGATTTCAAAGCTGATGAAATCCGCATGAAAGGTACCAGCCTAGGTGGTAAATCCATTTTCCCCGACAAAGACGCACTGAACTTCGCCGTTATAGACAACGTAATTGCTGTAGGTGGTTTGGGTAACTTTAGCCAAGTAGACTTGACGAAAGTACTGGCTGGCAAGAAAGTTTCCGTCAATGCCGGTCTGGGTGCTACCACAGAGAATGTATTCGGTACCTGCTCGCCAAAAGATTTTGAAACTATGATGCAGCTGACATATCTCACCTTCACCGCTCCCCGTAAAGATGCGGAAGCATTCGAATCTTTTAAAAATCGTATGAAAGCTCAATTGGAAAGTGCGCAGGCAAATCCTCTTTCTTCTATAAACGACTCTTTACAGAAAGCAATGTACAATAATCATCCGCGCGTAGTAATGATGAAACCGGAAATGGTGGATCAGATTGATTACGACCGTATCCTGGAAATGTACAACGACCGTTTCAAAGACGCCAGCGACTTTACATTCTACTTTGTCGGAAACATTGACCTTGAAACAGCCAAACCACTGATTGCCGAATACTTAGGTGCACTGCCTGCCATCAATCGTAAAGAAACCTTCAAAGATACGAAGATGAGTATACGCAAAGGTGTGTACAAGAATGAATATGCCAAAGAGCAACAAACTCCTACAGCAACCATCGTATTCCTGTACAGCGGTAAAGCTCCTTATACTTTAAAGAATGACATTTTGCTGAGCTTTGCAACTCAGGTTCTTGATATGGTTTATACTGAAGAAGTACGCGAAAAAGAAGGTGGTACATATGGTGTAAACTGCTATGGCGACTTACAGAAGTATCCGAAAGAACAATTATTGTTGCAGATTGTCTTCCAGACCGATCCGGCTAAGAAAGATAAACTGGCAGGTATTGTAGTAGATGAGTTGAAGAAACTTGCAGCCGAAGGACCGTCAGACGTACACTTGCAGAAAGTGAAAGAGTACATGCTGAAGAAGTATGCCGACAACCAGAAAGAAAACGGATACTTGATGAATAATCTGAACGATTACTTCTATTATGGCATGGATATGACAGAAGGATACACGGATATCGTAAATAGCATCACAGCCAAAGATATCCAGAAGTTTGTATCTGACCTGTTGAAACAAGGAAATGAAATCGAGGTAACCATGACGGTACCCAACAAATAGTGATAAAGGATAAGTGATTAGTGATAAGCGAGCGCATTCTTACTTATTACTAATCACTACCTTCCAATCACTCCATTAATCACTAACAACTAATCACTAAACAACATGAATCTATTTCTTGAGCTACGCAGACACGGAAAGTTAGCTGAAAAGCGACATCCGATGTACGAGAAAAGTAAGTTCGGAAAGTTCTGGATGTACTTCATGAGTGTGTTCTGGGCAGGTTATCTCATTTTCTTCGGAACAACATTCGCTTTCGCCTTCGACGGAGGCGCCAAAGAAGCCTATCACGTAATGAACAGCGGCCTGATCTTCATACTCGCCCTGGACTTCCTTCTGCGTTTACCCTTCTTGAAAACACCGACACAGGAAGTTAAACCTTACTTACTGCTCCCTATCAAAAGGAGTCGTCTTATCGACTTCCTGCTCCTACGCTCGGGACTTAACAGCTTTAATTTGCTTTGGCTCTTTCTGTTTGTTCCGTTCGCTATTATCACTGTTACCAAATTTTATGGAATAGGAGGTGTATTGACCTACTGCATTGGTATTTGGTTGCTCATCGTATTCAATAATTACTGGTATCTGCTATGTCGTACGCTGATGGACGAACGCATCTGGTGGGTTCTCTTACCAATAGTCATATATGGAGGTATTGCAGCTGCACTTTTCATTCCAGATAACAGTCCGTTATTCAGTTTCTTCATTGATTTGGGCGAAGGATTTATCACGGGAAACATACTCACATTTATCTGTGTCCTGGTAGCCATTACCCTCATGTGGTTCATCAACCGGAGCATCATGCAAAAACTGGTCTACAACGAACTGAATAAGACAGAAGACACTACCGTTCAGGTAAAAACCGTATCCGAATACAAGTTCCTGGACCGTTATGGCGAAATAGGCGAATACATCCGTCTGGAGTTGAAATTGCTACTACGCAACAAGGTGTGCAGAAAGTCACTCTATTCCGTTATCGCCATAGTACTGATCTTCAGTCTCACCATCAGTTTTTCTGATATTTACGATGGAGGTATGCGCGACTTTTTCGTACTTTACAACTATATCATCTTCGGAATTCTCTTCCTCTCACCGCTGATGAGCTACGAAGGCAACTACATTGACGGGCTGATGAGCCGCAAGGAGTCCATCTATTCATTGTTACGTGCCAAATACCTCTTGTACAGTATCGCTCTCATCATCCCGTTTGTGCTGATGATACCAGGCATGGTGACGGGTAGAGTATCTGTACTGGGATGCATTGCCTGGATCGTATTTGTTCCGGGTGCCGTATACTTCTGCCTGTTTCAATTGGCAGTGTACAACAACAAGACGCTCGACCTGAACGCCAAAATGACCGGACGGCAAAATGTGGGTACCGGTTTGCAGAACCTCATTTCAGGAGCTGCATTCGGAGTGCCGTTGCTACTATTCTTCGTACTGAATGCGACGGTGGGTAAAGAAGTAACCCCATGGATTCTCTTAGTCATCGGCATACTATTCATCGCAACTTCAAGATGGTGGCTACGGAATGTATATCACCGCTTCATGAAGCGCCGATATAAGAATATGGAAGGATTTCACGATAGTAGACAAAAATAATAACGAATATGATAGAGATTAACCAACTTCAAAAAAACTTCGGCGAAAAGAAAGCCGTAGATATCGAGAAATATAGCATCTACCAAGGCGATATGTTAGGACTGGTAGGTAACAATGGTGCGGGTAAGACTACCCTCTTCCGTCTGATACTGGACCTGCTACAGGCAGATCTGGGAAATGTGACAATCAATGACATTGATGTATCCAAAAATGAAGACTGGAAACAATTCACAGGTGCTTTCATCGATGATGGTTTCCTGATTGATTACCTCACTCCCGAAGAATATTTCTACTTCATCGGTAAAATGTACGGTCTGAAAAAAGAAGAGGTAGACGAACGTCTGCTTCCATTTGAACGCTTCATGAATAATGAAGTCCTCGGACAAAAGAAATTCATCCGTAACTTCTCTGCCGGAAACAAGCAGAAAATAGGTATTATCTCCGCCATGCTGCATCATCCGCAATTGCTGATCCTGGATGAACCGTTCAATTTCCTTGATCCGAGTTCCCAGTCCATCATCAAGCACCTGCTGAGAAAATACAATGAAGATCATCATGCCACAGTCATCATTTCAAGTCATAACCTGAACCATACGGTGGATGTGTGTCCACGTATTGCCCTGATGGAGAATGGAGTGATTATCCGTGATATTCAGAATGAGAATAACTCGGCTGAAAAAGAGCTTGAAGACTATTTCAATGTCAGAGTAGAAGAAGAAATTGAAGAAGAGATGATGGAAATGACGGCTCAGGAAACAGCAATTCAGGAAGTGCCCGTTCAGGAAACAATTGTTCAACCGGAAGAGAAAGAGGAACAAGCATGAAGAAATACCTCTCTTATATAGTTGCACTTATCGGACTGACCTTTAGTTTAAGTTCTTGCCATACATCAGCACCTCGTCTCGACTACAAAGCGCTGGCAAAAGCTTCTGTCCGCATGGGAATAGACATAAATAAGGAAGATAACCACAAATTGTACATAGCCTCTGCGGAGTGGATAGGTGTCCCCTACTGCGCAGGCGGTGACAACAAACGCGGAACAGATTGTTCCGGACTGGTATCACAACTCTATAAGCAGGTATACAACATCCGTTTATCCAGAAGCACCGATGAACAACTCAAAGAAAGCAATAAAGTCTCCCGTCGCAACCTGCGTGAGGGAGATTTGGTGTTTTTCACCAGTCGTGCGTCCAAGAAAAGAGTGGCACATGTGGGTATCTATCTTAAAAATGGGAAATTCATACATGCCAGCACAAGTAAAGGAGTTATTGTCAGCAGTCTCAACGAGCAATACTACACGCAATACTGGCTTCGTGGAGGGCGAGTAAAATAATAAGCAATATTCAAATGAACTTTAAATAGAAAAATAATGAAAAAGATTTTAGGTATTCTCCTTTTTATTGGCATCGCACTGAATGCCAATGCACAGTTACTCTGGAAAATATCCGGTAACGGCCTGGAAAAGCCCTCATACATTTTAGGAACGCACCATTTAGCTCCGTTAAGCATAAAAGACAGCATTGCCGGCTTGCCACAAGCAGTAGACGGTACTTCACAAGTATATGGAGAAGTAGTTATGTCCGAAGCGATGTCTCCTGAATTCATGCAAACGATGCAGCAAAACATGATGATGGCGGGAGACACTACCCTTCAAGCTCTCTTTACCCCCGAACAATATGAGTTAGTAGGTAAGGCTGTGAAAGAAAATCTAATGGCGGATATTGCCATGTTAGCTAAAATGAAACCGGCTTTCATCACCCAACAATTGACTCTTATTTTATGTATGAAGCATTTGGGTGGTTTCAACCCACAAGAACAACTGGATACTTACTTCCAGCAACAAGCTATACAGAGTGGAAAGAAAGTAGGCGGTTTGGAAACTCCGATATCACAAATCAACGTACTGCTCAATAGTCAGACATTGCAGCGTCAGGCAAATCTGCTTTACTGTTTAGTAAGTGACATCGATAAAGCTATGGATCAAACTAAACGCTTGAACAATGCCTATAAAGCTCAAAACCTGGACGAAATGTTGAAACTGATGGAAGAGCGTGACGGCAACTCTTGTGACCCTCAACCGGGAGAAATGGAAGATCTGCTAGACAACCGCAACAAAGCCTGGATTGAGAAAATGCCTTCAATCATGAAGGAAACCCCTACTCTCTTTGTAGTGGGTGCAGGACATCTGCCGGGAACAAATGGTGTATTGAACCTATTGAAAGAAAAAGGTTATACAGTGGAACCAATGAAATAAAAACTATAAATTCTCTCTTTACTAACATTTTATAACTCCGTGTGGTGATAAAAGTACTAACGAATCTTAAATGATTTCCTCATCGA
>OLSH01000387.1_pt1 | contig 40998 bp, 35 predicted proteins | sample 1643221 | NCBI WGS metagenome assembly OLSH01 (sample SAMEA3136681, study PRJEB25190) | human gut metagenome | biome: human gut; feature: human-associated habitat; material: faeces | place: Austria | collected 2013 | reverse complement strand
GGACAGCCTGCTGCATATTATGGGTTACCATAATGATAGTATACTTGGATTTCAGTTCTGCCGCAAGGTCCTCGATCTTTGAGGTGGAGATCGGATCCAGCGCAGAAGTCGGCTCATCCATCAAAAGCACCTCCGGCTCCACTGCCAGAGCCCTTGCGATACAAAGTCTCTGCTGCTGTCCACCTGAAAGCCCCAGAGCACTTTTTTTCAGCCGGTCTTTCAGTTCATCCCAGATCGCCGCGTTTCTCAAAGACTTTTCCACAATCTCATCCAACTGGGCTTTATTCCTCACTCCATGGGTCCTCGGCCCGTAAGCCACATTGTCATAGACACTCATAGGAAACGGATTGGGTTTCTGGAACACCATACCCACCCGCTTTCTCAGCAGGTTAATATCCATATTCCCGTAAATATCTTCCCCGTCAAGCGTGACCTTTCCCGTGATTTTACATCCTTCCACCAGGTCATTCATGCGGTTTAGGGATTTTAAAAGGGTGGACTTTCCACAACCGGAGGGACCGATAAATGCCGTGATCTCATTTGGAGAAATGTCCAGATTGATCCCTTTTAATGCTTTAAAATCCCCATAATATAAATCCAGATTTTGTACTTTGATTTTTGATTCCATGTTCTATCCTTTCGTTATCCGCTTGGCAATAAACGTAGACACTGCATTGATCACGATCACTACGATCAGCAGAACCACTGCCGTTGCATAAGACTGGTTGATGTGGAGTCCTTCACTGGAGAGGGCATACATATGAACCGATAAGGTTCTTCCGGATCCCATCACATTGGAGGGGATCTCTGCTACGGTACCCGCCGTGTACATCAATGCAGCAGTCTCTCCTACGATCCTTCCCACTGCCAGGATCACGCCCGAAAGAATACCGGGAACCGCAGATGGAAGGACGATCTTAAAGACTGTTCTTAGCTTGCCCGCGCCAAGGCCGAAGCTGCCTTCCCTGAATGAATCGGGAACTGATTTTAACGCTTCTTCGCTGGTCCTCATCACAGCCGGCAAAATCATGATCGCCAGTGTTGCAGCCCCAGATAGAATGGAAAGCCCCCATTTTAATGTGGTAACAAAAAACAGCAATCCAAACAATCCGTATACGATAGACGGGATCCCCGAAAGAGTCTCTGCCGTGATCCTCACGATCCCCACAAATCTGTTCCCTTTTCTGGCATATTCCACAAGATAAATTGCAGAAAAGATCCCCAGAGGCACTGCCAGAAGAAGCGCAAGAACTGTCATACTGATCGTATTGACCATAGCCGGAAACAGCGACACATTTGTAGATGTATATTTCAGGGAAAACAGGTCTTTTGTAAGGTAGGGAACTCCATGGACCAAAATGTATCCGATCAGATAGATCAGGATGCCTGCTGTAAAAATCGTAGATGCCAGGACGAGCAGGTATAAAAGCAGAGAAAGAGGTGTCCTTTTGTAAGAAGAAAAACGCTGCTTCCGGCTGACTCTGTTCACTGGTTTGATGCTGCCCACTGGCTTTGCTGTTATTGCTTCCATCAGAATTCCTCCTTATGTTTTAATGCAGAAAAAGAAAGGTTGATCAGCAGAATGAATACAAACAGCACAACAGCTGTGGCGATCAATGCTTCCCGGTGCAGGTCTGTGGCATACCCCATTTCCAATACGATATTTGCTGTCAGTGTCCTGACTCCTTTGTAAAGTTCCATCGGCATCCTGGCCTGGTTTCCCGCAACCATTACGACTGCCATGGTCTCCCCTATGGCACGTCCGATCCCAAGCACAACCCCGGCCAGAATCCCAGATTTGGCCGCCGGCAGAACGGTAAAAAAAACACTCCGTTCATGACTGGCCCCGAGAGCCAAAGCCCCTTCATAATAGTAATCCGGCACTGCCCGGATGGCGCTCTCTGACACACCGATGATTGTCGGAAGGATCATGATTCCAAGAAGAAGAGAAGCCGTAAGAATACTGTTTCCGTTTCCCCCGAATATATTGCGGATCATCGGAACCATAACAACCATGCCGAAGAATCCATAAACTACAGATGGGATCCCAGCCAAAAGTTCAACTGCCGGTTTTAAGATCTTATATAATTTCTTGTTGCAGAATTTCGCCATAAAAACTGCAGTAAAAATACCGATTGGCACTCCCACGATAATGGCTCCCGCCGTGATGTAAAGACTTCCCAGGATCATTGGGAAGATGCCAAAGAGTCCGTTCTTTGGCATCCATCTCTCACCGGCCAGAAACTCTGCCGGTCCGATTTTCCCAATAGCGGGAAGTCCGTTCAGGAACAGAAAGACACAGATCAATATGACTGCCAGTATGGAAGTACAGGCTGCGGCAAGAAATACACCTTTCATAATTTTTTCTTTGTACTGTTTCATCTTCATTTCCCCACTCATTCTTTTCTTGCAGTGTAAAGATCTACTTTACATCGCCCCATGAAGTCACATTGCCTGTAAAGATGTCTTTAATCTGGCTGCTCTTCATTTCGGAAACATCGTTTTTCTTATTTACGACCACCGCGATACCATCCTGTGCAATCACGGTCGGTTCCACACCCTTCTTAGTCTCGCTGTCAGCCAGCTCTCTGGATGCCATACCGATATCACATACTCCATCGATTGTTGAGGTTACGCCTGTTGTTGAATCACTCTGCTGTACTTCGATCTTTACATCCTTGTTGAGCGCCGTATAAGCCTCTTTTAATTTCTCCATGACTGGTGTTACGGAGGAAGAACCTGCCACTACAATCTTTCCTTTGGCACCGGAAGCTTTATAGGCTGCAGCCTTGTCATCCACTGTAATATATCCGTTATCCGCAACTACCTTCTGCCCTTCTTTGCTCATAATAAACTTTATAAAATCTTTAGACTGTGAGGACATTTTTTTCTTATTTGTTACAATATTAAACGGACGGACGATCTTATAAGTCTTATTTTTTACATTTTTTGTGCTAGGCTCTGCTCCGTCAATTTTTAACGCCTTCACTGTATCATTCAGGGAACCCAGGGATATGTATCCGATGGCTGCCTCATTTTCTGATACCGTTGTCATCATAACGGAAGTGGAGTTTGTGATCATCGCTTCCGTTGTGGTGTTATCTATCTTATTTCCGTCACTGTCTTTTTCTTCAATCCCAAATAACTCTATAAAAGCCCCTCTAGTGCCAGAACCGTCTTCTCTGGATACGACAGTGATCTCCTCGCCTGCTGCTTTTTTGCTTTCATCTTTACTTCCGCAGCCTGCCAATAAGCTGGTCGCCGCTACTGTTGTCAACAAAACACTTAAAATTCTTTTCCTCATCTTTCTCATAATATTCTCCTTTTGGCTTTTCATCGCTACAAGTCATATATTACGTCCCCAATGTAAAATTCAAAAGATGAGTTCTGTTAAATCTGAGTAAAATTTCACAGACTTCTTATGAATATTTAACACTTGTTAGATAACAAAAAAAAGAAGAATCTATGATTTTCAATAGATTCTTCTTCCATATATCATGTCTGGGATTAATACTGATACAGCCAGTAAGAGCCGTTTGCCTGTTTCCCTGATTTTGTGACTTTTATATAATAAGTGCCTTTGCTGCCCTTAAAACTAAATTGTTTAACCTTTTCTCCAGATAAAATCAAGGACTTCACGGGCTTTTTCCTGCCCTTTTTGTAAACAGTGAATTTGATCTGTCCGGAGTTCATATAAGTTTCTGCTTCCATAGAGATCTTTTTCCGTTTTTTCGGAACCGAAATGCGGTACCATCTGGAGGCCTTCTCTGTCACCGTATATAGATCATACTGTTCCCGAAATCTTTTTAAGACCTTGGCATTCCGCTTTTTGGTCTTGTAAGCAGGTTTCATGTAGGTCTTGATGACACAGAGTGAATATCCCTGATCCTTTCCTGACTTGGCAGCTATTCTATAGGTTCCCTTTTTCAATCCGTAGACAACCGTTCCAGTTTCACTGCTGAAATAGGACTTTTGCTGCTTTCCAATGTTCTTCCAGTGTCCATTTTCTTTCCGCTGGATATAAAAGGTGATCGGTTTCGCCTGATTTATCATCGGTGATGCCGTGATATCTGCGGTTCCCCGTTTCCCCATATTGAATGTGTGGTGCGTATATTTTCCCTGACCGCTCTGAATATAGGATGTCTCATTGGATAAAGTACGGGGATCATCCTTGATGACAAACGGAACGATAAAGATCGTAGAATAATCTTTCGGAAGCCTCACATAGTATGTGCCTGGCTTTGCTTTCAGCTTGACAGCCCCATCCGGAATTCTGTTTCCCACAGGCGTCTTCTGATGGTCCAGCAGTGAAGGCATCTGTGCCTTTTCATCCTCCTGGAGATAGACAAGGATCAGGCTGCCCTCTTCCTTGACTCTCAGCTCGATCATCCTATCAGGGTGGTCCCTTAGGTAGGACTGGGTAAATGTGTACATGCCGTCACCGTACATCAGATACATGGACGCTTCATCCATGCTGGCAAACCGGCCCGCTTCCATAATGCCTTCATCCATCCCAGAAGTCCTGGCACTTCGTCCCGCTTTTGCGTCAGCCGCGATACTGCCTGCACTCCTTGGCTCATTGGCAGAAACAGATACCGGAAACCCGATGAGCTCTGCACATAAAACAACAGCTACAATGATACTTGTAAAACAGATACCGTATCTTTTCATAAGACACCCCTCCTTCGTATCTGCCCTGTCGAAGCGGCTTTATATGATCGTAAGATCCATCAGAAATTCATCTATGAAGATATTATATCATGCAGATATCTCAGAACTATGACATTCACATGAAGTTTTTAGTCTTGGCAGAGATCGTAAACATTTCCCTTGCAGACGGTGTAATAAATCTTTCCGAAAAGCTTCCAGCCCTTGAACGGTGAGTTTGAAGCCTTAGAGTAAAACTTCTCTACAATATACTCTTCATCTTCTTTAAACAGAACCAGATCCGCAGGTTTTCCCTCTTGGATCCTTCCCTGCTCTAAATGATACAGTTTCGCCGGATTCACTGTCATCTTCTCCAAAAGTTCCATCAAGGTAAGGTGTCCTTCTCTCACAAGCTTGGTGATCCCAAGTCCCAGAGATGTTTCCAATCCCGTGATACCGCTTGGTGCTTTTATAAGACCTGCCGCTTTCTCTTCTTCTGAGTGCGGGGCATGATCCGTCGCAATGATCTCTATGGTGCCTTCTTTCAGCCCCTCAATGATCCTGTCCCTGTCTTTTGATGTCCGAAGCGGAGGATTCATTTTAGCCAGCGGCCCATAGGTCAGCACATCCTCCTCTGTGAGGGTAAAATGATGTGGGGATGCTTCAGCAGTCACTTTAGCTCCTTTTGCTTTAGCGTCTCTGACATAATCCACGGCTTTAGCAGAGCTGATATGCTGGATATCCACAGATGCCCCGGTCTCCAGAGCCAATCGGCAGTCTCTTTCTACCATCACTGCCTCTGCTTCGTCAGAAGCACCTCCATATTCAAGCTGATCGGCCACTTTCCCCGCATTAACTCCCGGACGTTTAATATACTTTGGATCCTCCTCGTGGAGACTGATCGGAACGTCCAGCTTCGCCGCAGTTTCCATTGCTTTGCGTACAACGTTCTCATCAATGAGCGGAAGTCCGTCATCCGTAAATCCAAGAGCTCCGTGGGCTTTCAACTCTTCCATGTCCACAAGCTCTTTTCCCTTGAATCCTTTGGATACTGCCGCAGTCTGAATGATGCGGACCGGCTGCTCCTGCGCACGCTTCATGATATCATCCAGGATCTCTGCGCTGTCCACCACAGGTTTCGTATTTGCCATACAGACAACCGTGGTAACTCCCCCGTGCAGGGCAGCTTTGCTTCCTGTTTCCAGATCTTCCTTGTGCGTAAAACCCGGATCCCTGAAATGCACATGTACATCGATCAGCCCAGGCGCAACGGTCATGCCTTCTGCGTCTATGATCTGGTCATAATCTATTTCTTCAGCTTTTCCTATGCTCTTGATCTTTCCGTCGGAAAGAACAAGATCGGTCACTTTGTCGAATCCGGTTTCCGGATCCAAAACTCTTCCATTTTTAATTAAAATCATATCTTTTCCTCCTACAGGTTTTATTTTACCTTATCGTGCGAAGCACGTCCACCCGTAGGGTATGAAATGCGGGATGCCCTGTGGGTATACCTTATCGTGCGCAGCACGTCCACCCGCAGGGTATTAAAATGCGGGATGCCCTTTTGGGTATGAATTTTTCTTCATTATCTCCGGTCGGCTCTAGAAAGGCTTCCTTCCGACAATGAAGAAAAACTATCGTAGGATAGCACCTTTTGTTTAGCTGTCATCCTTATCCAGCAGACATTACGTCCATGTTCTACATGATTTGAATGAGGCATTCTAAGAGCCGAACGGAAATCATGTGGAACATGTCATACATAAAGAAAGCGCAGTTGAATGGACTTAAGCTCTCTAGCTTAAAAATCCTTCATCTGCGCTCTTATACTGTTTCCTAATTCAACTGCTCCTTTACTGCCTCCAGTGCAGTCTCCACATCACTCTCTGTGATCTTCTGGTCTGATTTTACCTTTACCACATAATTTTTCTTCTTGACGGTAAAGCCGCCGATGGCCTCATAGGCTGTCTCATCCTCTATCTGTTTTATCACTGGTATGAAATAACCGTTCTGGGCAGTTAATTCCTCACCAATCTCATAGGTATGGCCTTTTTCCTCCAGAGCCATGATCTCCTCTGAAATATTTTCATCAATATCTTCTTCCAGTATTTCTTTGGAAGTTCCTTCGCACTGTTTGAATTGCACACTCATATTTTGAACAAAAATGCTGTCATCCGCAGCCTTTGTATTCATCTTTCCTTTTACAAAAAAACACCCTCCCACAGCCAGTACGATTCCCACTGCTGCCAAAAACTTTTTATTAAAAACAATCTTTCTCATAATTTCTCCCTTCTTGTTACCGAATAAATTAAGTATACCAGAAAAGTATGATAAAAAAATGCATAAATTATTACAATTTTCTTAGGATACTATGATCGTTTCCTTTTTCTGAACAGATAAAAATATTTTTATTGATTTATGCAGCCAGTCATTGTATATTATCACTCATAAAATATTACAAAAGAGGGAAAACATATGGAGATACGAAAAGCTGAGATCGGACAGCTCAGTGAGATTCTGAAGATCTATTCTAATGCCAGAGCGTTCATGAAGGACCACGGGAATCCTGACCAATGGGGAGAGACATATCCCCAGGAATCAGTCATACGCGGTGATATAAAATCAGGAAACAGCTATGTCTGCATAGAAAACGGTAAAATCCTTGCAGTGTTTTTTTACAAAGCCGGGGAAGATCCCACCTATGGACATATTTATCAGGGAAATTGGCTGAACTTGGATCCTTACGGTGTGATTCACCGGATTGCTTCCAGCGGGAAAAAGAAAGGATCCGCATCCTTCTGCCTGGCCTGGGCTTTTGAAGAATGCGGAAATCTGCGGATCGACACCCATAGAGATAATCACGTGATGCAGAATCTACTTAAAAGAAATGGATTTTCCTATTGCGGTATCATCTATTTGGAAAACGGCAGTGAGAGACTTGCATATCAGAAGCAATTTGCCAAATACAAATGATTTCTATACACTTGATTTTAAACAAATATCATAACTGGCCTTTTATTGCTCTCTTAGCCATACATGCTCCCATACGATAAGCCTGATTGCAATCTTTTGGAAATACCAATTTCTGACGATTTTTTTTGTGCTCCTCATGAAAATTTTCAGCTCTGTATTTGCTATAATCATCAAACTGACATGTATCATAGACATACATATGCTCTGGTTTGGTAAAAATCCGCTCAATACATCTCTCGAAATAATGTAAGATTGGCTGATAATTAGATACTTCAAAATATTCTTGCGTAATATTCATATCATAGATTACCGCAGTCGGCATTCTTTTAGGAGCAATATGTCTCCACCCTTTCTCATAACTATTAAAAGGAAACAAAAACCTTTCAATAAAAGACCGCATAAGACTTGTTACCTCACCAAAATAGATTGGTGATGCAAATAGAATACCATCCGCATCCGATAGTTTTTCTAATATCGGTGATAGATTATCTTTGATGTTACATTTCCCATAATACTTGTCATCATCCAGTTTACATGTGTAACAACTCATGCAGCCTTTAAAACCTACTTGTACTAAGTGTATCAACTCGATCTCAATGTTTTCTGATGAAGCTGCGCCATTCAAAAATGCCTCACATAATTTCCCTGTATTTCCATTCTTCCTAGGGCTTCCATTAATCGCATATATTTTCAAATAATCACCTTCTTTTAAATAACTTTTATATTTCATTTAAGACTCGTAAATCATTCATCTCCATATAGCTCATCCTTGTATTCCCCAAGTTCAATAGCCCCTAAATAGTAATGCCATCTGCATATTTTCCATTCGCCATCTTCTTTTCTGAAATCCAAAACATATCTTCCACATGCATGTTCGATATTTTGATTATATTTTGTAAACACATATGGATGATTTCGCTGTCTGTGACCGGCCATTCTATATAAGTGGAGTTGTGCATCATCTTCTTCAATTCGTATGCTTTTTACTCTGACTGGATGTGCCCAGTATCGGTCTTTTTGACGGTGAAATTTCAAACATTCAAGATAATGTCTTTTGTCCATTGGCCCCCATGGCGGCATTGCCGCCACAAGGCTTTCAGATAAAACATCATCCACATGATTGAACATCAGATTATCCACTCCAAAATTATATTTTGCGAATACTTCCTGAATTTTTTCTTCTTCTTTGAGGACATCCTCTGCGTCCGGTATCCTGTTCCAGGGTGAATCAAGCTCACCCTGAATACATGGAAAATGTACTCCCTCATAGTATTTTGCCAATGGCTCATCAAAATACCATGCATCTGTAAATGTTTCCAAGCTGCTTTCGTGATTGCAGACATCCATCCTAAGTTCGTCCATCATCCACTGATCTTTATTCTTTTTCCAATGGTTCACCAACATAGCAGTAGCCTCAAAAGTTTTGGCCTCATGATTTCCTTTTTCAAATTTTAATGCCTCAATCACAACGTCTGCACTTTGCACTGCCTCTTCTCCGTTTATTCTGCATACAAAGTTACAGATTCTTGTATGTATCACATCTGATTTCGGAAAATCTTTTACAAAGTTCTTTACACCGGATCGGCTGTGCTGTGAACCATCCGTATATGCTTTTACAACACTTAAATAACACAAAATCTCCTCGTCAATAAACTCATCCAACGAACCTGTATCCCTGCTTCTCCAGGTTGATACAAAAATACCGAATTTATTTTTAATCTCATCATAATCTTTTCTTGACATATTCTCTCCTTTATATTTACAGCTTAGAACCTTCCGCGGTTCTCTATCAGTTTTCTGTACCAGTAAAAAGAATCTTTTTTATATCTCTTCATATCAAGCAAATCATCGTCCGTCCTGTTTACATAGATAAAACCATACCTTTTTCTGATTCCCTGATGGGTAGAAATCAAATCAATCGCCGACCATGGGCAGTACCCGATAACCTCCACGCCATCCTGCATAGCCAATGCCATTTGTTTGATATGCTGTTCATAATAATCAATCCGTTCAAGGTCATGAATGGATCCGTCTTCCTCAAGTTTATCGAAAGTTCCCATTCCGTTTTCACTGATCAATATCGGCAGCTGATACCGATCATATACTTCCCTTAACGTTATTCTGAATCCTATAGGATCGATTTCCCATCCAAACTTTGTCTCTCCCAGATGGGGATTTGACACTTGTCTGTAATACCCGGGTTCCGCCATTGCAATCTGTTGGTCTCCGCATTCTCCAGTCACTTGTTCATCCTCGGCAGCATATTCCACAGTCATTGTGTTGTAGTAATTGATCGCTATAAAGTCAGGCTTTGCCTCTTTTAAAATTACCATCTCGCCCTCTTTAATTTCAGGAGCATATCCCTTGTCCACAAGATAACTCCATGCCTGTGTGTTGTACCTTCCATACACCGCAAGGTCCAAATACATCCAATTTCTGATTGCGGATGCGTTCAACGCAGCAATATAGTCTCTTGGTTTGCATGAGGCCGGATAAGCAGGAGAAATATTAGGAGCAGGACCTATTTTTGCGTTCGGCGCATATTTATGGCAGAGAATCGTCGCTCTGGCTTGTGCCAGCTGCATGTAATGATTCTGCTGGTACAAAGCTTTCCACTGACTTTCCCCATCTCCTCTGGTTCCTATCACTTCTCCGTGCAAAATCATGACGTTTTGTTCGTTAATGGAAAGGAAATATGGAACCTTACCGCCATATTCTTTAAAAACGATCGTTGAAAACTCTTCAAAAGCCTGAATTGTTGCCGGATTACTCCAGCCTCCTTCCGATTCCAGCGCCGCCGGCAGATCAAAATGAAACAATGTAACAATCGGAATAATATCATATTTCAAACAGCAATCGATTACTTTATGGTAATGTGCCACACCCTTTTTATTGATTTCACCACTTCCCTCTGGAAGAATTCTCGTCCAGGCAATGGAAAAGCGATAGGATTTCAGACCCATTTGCGCAAATAAGGCGATATCCTCCTCTATATGATGATAATGATCCACGCACACCTTAAAATCACTTGTGTTCTCAGTGATTTTTTTCACATCTTGTACGCTTTTCCCTTTCCCGTCATCATCCCACGCTCCTTCTACCTGATAAGCACTTGTGGAAGCTCCCCACAAAAATTTTTCCGGAAAACTATAATTTTGTTTCATCAGATCATCTCCTTATTGGCAAAGTGAAGTATGTTCTTCTCTGCTTTTTTTACCTTTCCACTTTTGTCTAATTCTACGTCATATTCTGTCATGTTTGAAAAAACGACCGGGGTTATAGTAGATGGAGCATTTTTCTCAATTTCTCCCAGATCCATAACCGCTATGTCTTGTCCTGCCTCGACCAACTGTCCATTTTCAACTAAAATTTCAAATGGTTTCCCCTGCAATTTCACTGTATCCATGCCCATATGAATAATGACTTCTTTTCCAGCGTCAGAAATGATTGAAATTGCATGTTTGGTTGGAAAAACGCTGTTGATCTGACCATTGACAGGGGAACATACCTTCCCGTCTTCAGGTATGATCGCAAAACCACAGCCCATCATTCCTTCTGCAAACACTTTGTCAGGCACTTGATTTAAAGGAATAATTCTTCCCGTAATCGGAGACACAATCTCTTCTTCTATGTCAGATATTTGTTTTAAATCCTTTTTTTCTTTATGGCTGATTGTTTTTCCGTCCATAATCGCCTTAATTTGTTCTTTTAAAAAGGCTGCCTGGGTCCCAAAAATAATCTGATAGTCATTCCCATTCTGCATGGTTCCGCTTGCACCCAAAACCTTAAATACATCTGGTTGAATTCCGTCTCTTGATTTTACTGTGACTCTTAATCTTGTTGCGCATGCATCAAGTTTTAAGATATTCTCTTTTCCTTTTAATTCTTCCAGCACTCTCGCTGCCAATGCATCCTCATTCTGGAATTCTTCCAGTTCAACTACATCATCCTCTCTTCCAGGCGTCTTAAAGTTAAACTTTTTAATTAAAAACCTAAAAATAAAATAGTAAATCACTCCTACCAGTATATTTAATGGAATAATCCACTGCCAGCCCGGCGAATTCTGCAGCACACCATACACAATCCAATCCATCAATCCACCGCAAAACGTAGAACCCACATGAATGTTTAATAAGCATAAAATCGGGAATGACAATGCCATAAAAAATGCGTGAATAACATATAAAGGAAAACATGTAAACATAAACACAAATTCAATCGGTTCTGTAATACCGGTAGCAATTATCGTCAAAATACCGGCAGAAAATAAACCAAATGTTTTCTTTCTGTTTTCCGGTTTTGCCATTTTAGTAATTGCCAGTGAAGCTGCGATACAAAAACCTGGGAATAAATAGCATCCACCTGATGTCAATCCGTGTGTAATCGTTGCTCCGTCAGCCAACTGGGCTAAATAAATATTTAAATCTCCAACAATGGTCTGACCCGCTGCATTCACCCATTCTCCAACCTGGAAATAGAACACCGGATACCAGAGATTGTGCAGTCCAAATGGAATCAGCAATCGGTTTCCAAGACCAAAAAGATAAAGCGCTACAGGATTTGTTGTGTCCCCTACGGTTCTTGACAATGTCAGAATTCCACTCTGGATGGAGGGCCATATAAGGCTGAACACCACTCCAAGCATCATTGCGCCGACAACTGTAATAATGGGCACAAATCGTTTCCCTTGAAAGAAGGAAATCGCCTGAGGAAATTTCACATTTTTAAATTTCTTATATAGAACACCGACCATAATACCGATACAGATACCGCCAAAAACCCCCATCTGAAGCGTCGGCATTCCAAGTGTCATCGTATATAAGGTTGAATCTCCAATGTTTTCGGCTGTCAGCCCAAGCACGCTTCCAATCACCGTATTCATTGTAAAAAATCCGACAACTGCTGAAAATGCAGCGGAACCATCGTGTTCTGCTAGTCCTTCTGCAATTGCCACGGCAAATAGAATATGCAGATTTCCGATGATCATATTACCAACTGATCTGATAAATGTTGAAAATGCAAATACCGGTCCGCTTGCTAAAAATGGAATATCTTTCATGAATGTTTCATTCTGCATAAATACACCGATGCCAAGCAGCAAACCTCCAACAGGGATAATGGCAATTACCATCATCATAGTCGGGCCAAAATTTTGTAAAATACTGAATAATCTTGATTTCCTGCGGGTATTTCCGCCTGTCTCTTGTACTTTCTCACTACTCATATGAATCCTCCTCGTTAAATAAATATTTCTATTGAATTCTTCAGACTTGTCCATGACGATACGATATTGATTGCACAAGATCCTTCTTAAAGCATAAAAAAATAGATATAATCGGACCTGTCTACCCATGGTAATACCATGAACAAAGCCAATCATACCTAATCTAATAGTCATATGAATATATTTAATTTTTATCTTAACAGCTGTTATAACTTCATTTTACATCTTTTTTCAAGCTTGTCAATACATTTTTTATTTCCAACTTGACAATTACTATTGACTTTCATATAATGAGTTAAGAAATTAAAATAGTTTCGTATAACTATTCAATTAGGTACGTAGAAATATATGATTCAGTTCATAGTATTTCTGCGTACCTTTTTTGTTTTAAATAAAAGGAGGTATTTATGGATTATTTAAGCAACTATATAAATTTCTATTCTGGTGAAAACAGAAAAGCAATTTATAAAACCTTCTGCCGATTGGTTGATTCTCTGCGGACTAATTCTTTCGACAGCTTTCAAACGATATTTTCTTATGACTGTATTGCTGATGTCAGTATGACAGGTCATGGTAAAGGAATTGGTGATATGATTCATCTGCTCCAGTGGCCCGGACCTGAGATGGATATTAAAAAAATCACCATTTGGAACTTTGTTGCCAGAAGTCATGGAAATATGGCTCAACAGAGTGCTTATGTTCAATGTATCTATGCGAAGGAGGATGGAGACAATGTATATCCATTTGTATTTGGCGGGCATTTTGTAAATTCTTTTGTCAGGGAAAATAATTTATGGAAAATAAAGCATTTGAAATTTGACTTGATGTATGAATCTGGGAACAACTCCTATGTAAAAGATAAGTGGACTCTAATGGACTATGGCATTTTCTATGGTCACAAGCCAATGATCAACGCTGAAATCGATTCCCCCTGGTATGTTATCCCGGTAGATGAGGAACCGCAGACAGATGCGGAACAGATTTTTGAATGTGAGTTTAAATTAAATTTTGGTATGGACGGAGGAGATTTTGAAATTGTAAAGCAGACATTTGCAAAAGATGTACGCTTTATGATGTCGGAGCACAAAAATGTAAATAAATATAATCCTTCGCAGACTGACGGTAATTATTATGGCAAAGCTGCCTGCAGTAACTTTCTAAAATCAAAACATCACAAGGAGCCCCGTCTTCAGCATACAGATTCTATGGGTGATCTTGTAATCGAGGGCAATACTGCCACCGCTTACATGTTCCGAAGTGAGTTTAACCGCACTGCAAACTGCATTTATACCCTTGATAACATTCATTCCAATGTTTACACCGTTCTTCATAAAAATAAATTTATAAAGAAAAGTGGGGAATGGAAACTTCTTGAATTTAACTATGAACCAATTCTCAGTTTTGTAAAAACTGCGGATGACTGTCTTAGCTATGATGATTACGTGTGTGGAGGTACAAAATGGTCAAAACAAAAGAAATAGTCCAGAAATTTTTAGTTGCTTATACAGATAGTAATTTATCGTCTATTCCTGACATACTGTCCGATGATATAGAAATAAACTATTCCAATATATCTTCTGCCAAGGGAAAAGATAACGTAACCGACGTTTTGAAATGGGACTATAATTTTGATGTAAAAAGAGTCACAACGACAAATGTTCTTTCTTACACAAAAGATCATTATGAATACACCGGGCTCATTGCACATCATCTTGTCAGTTTTGAAAAAAACAATGAAATGTTTCCATTGGTATTCGGTGGGAAATATGTTTTCAAAGTAGATTTACATACAAACGTTATTGATAAGATTGCCTTTGTTTTAGAATACCAGGCAGAAAATACAATCTATGTAAAAGACAAATGGAAATTATCCACTGGGCAGAATGACTATTCACTCCTGTCCGAATTTGATACAATAACAGTACTACAAAACGCAGTGAAAAAGAAAGACATGGCTGGTATTGTCAATCTATTTTTCTGGTGTCTGGATACGAATGATCTTGAGATACTTGACAAATTATGCTCTGATGATTTCATAATTTCCCGGGATAAAAGTGTCGGACACGGCCGATTTTCTTCGGACAAAAGAGAGTTAAACAAATTTATAGAAAATACAAATCAATATTATGCGTTAAATCAAAACAGTATCCGTATCAATGAGATCAATGATGGTGATTCTATCACAGTTACAGCGCAGCGCCTCACACCGCATCGTCTGGGAACGAAAAAACTGAATTCCACAACAAAATATCACTCTTTTTTTGATGAGGATATCTCTCTGATCATAAATAGCCAGACCTTAAAAATTGAGTCAGTCGATATGAAAAAGGCTGCTGATGTTTTTTATAATGGCATAAAGCTATTAGAATATTAGAGGTGTGTTCTATGAATTATTATGACAGATATTTGGATTTTTACAGCGGTGAAAACAGAAAGCAAATGTTTCTGACGTTTTGCACATTTATCGAGGGGATTCGGGATCAGGACTACGACAAGCTTTGCTCAGTACTTACAGACGACTGCATTGGCGATATCAGTATGACCGGACACTTCACCGGCAAAGAAAATACGATCCACGGACTTTTGTGGCCCGGACCGCATATGGACGTTTCACGGATCACCATAAACTCTTATATGTCTAGAAGCCACCGCGGAATCGGACAGCAATGTGCATATACACAACACCTTTATTCACTTGTGGACAATGAAACGGTATATCCATTTGTATTCGGCGGGCAGTTCTGCAATTCGTACGTAAAAGAAAATGGGATTTGGAAAATCAGTCATGTACGATATGACTTAATGTTTGAGGCTGGAAATAACTCTTTCGTTAAAGATCAATGGAAACTCATGGATTACTCTATTCTTTATGGTCATAATCCTATGATCAATCCTGAATTAGAATCGCCATGGGTTGTCATTCCAGATGATGATGAGCCGCTGAGTGACGCTGAGCAAATCTTTGAGTTAGAATATAGAAATAATATTGGAATGGACGGAGGAGTCTTCCATCTGTCCCACGAAGTTTTTTCTGATTCAATATTCCTTAACTATTCATCACATCAAAACGTAAATAAGAATTATTCTATTGCAGCAGATCAGGATTACCACGGCCGCAAAGATGCCGTCAATTTTTTCAAAGGAAAACAACACAAGGAGTCACGGCTCCAGCATATTGTGTCCATGGCAGAGTTGCAAATTGACGGAGACCAAGCCTTAGCATACATGATCAGAAGCGAATATAATAGACTAAAAAATAATATTTATAATAAGAACACGATTCACTGCCAGCCTCTTACTGCCGTCCACTCTATAAAAGCTTCCAAAGAAAATGGAATTTGGAAAATGAAAGAAATGTCCTATTATCCTATTATGAGATTTCTTCCATTAGATGATGATTGTATTATATATGATGAATTTCTTTGTGGCGATACTTTGTGGCAGTCGATTAAATCTGACTTAAAAATCCTTTAAAAATAAAATCTGATTTTACCTTAAGATAAAAACGTTAATTTACGGGAGGTGTCAAAATGGCTACATCTTATAAAGTCATTAAAGTTGTAAATAATAATATTGTCCGTGCCAGGGACATCAATGATTCAGAAGTCATTTTAATCGGCAAAGGCGTTGGTTTTAGCAAAAAGACCAATGACTATATTTCATCCGTACATGTAGAGGATACGTTTATCCTACGGGACAAGAAAGAAACAAGCCTATATAAACAATTATTACAGACTACTTCTCCAAAATTAATTGATTTATCAAATGAAGTTATATCATACATTCAAAAAAATACGGACAAACCATTGAATGAACATATTCATATTGCATTGACTGATCATATTGCTTTTCTTGTGAGGCGCTGTAAGATGGGAATACCGATTGATAATCCATTTCTATATGAAACCAGCAATTTATATCCAAAGGAAACACAGATTGCTAAGAACGTCATTGAAATGCTGAATTATAAATTAAATTTAGATATTCCTGAAAGTGAGGTAGGCTTTATAACTTTACATATCATTAGTTCCGTCACGAATATGCATATATCAGATATCCAATCATCTAATATGCTCATCAAACAGCTTGTAGGCATTATTGAGAAACAAGTAAAGTTCCCTCTCAATAAAAAAACTCTTGTATATTCCCGTTTAATGACCCATCTTCGCTTTGCCATTGAACGGATCAACAGAGGGGAAACAATAAAAACACCGCTTGAATTTGAATCCGTCGTTGAAGATACTTGTCCGGAATGTTATGCCCTTGCACTTAAACTGACAGCTGTCATGCAGAATGAATTAAAAAAACATGTAAACAAAAGTGAGGCCGTCTATCTTTCACTACATATTTATCAACTGATTACAAAATCATGAAAAGAACCGGCTGGATCTATTATCCTGCCGGTTCTAAGCTTCTTAATATTCAAATTTCTTTTCAAAATAGTCTTTTAAATCTTCGATCTTGATTCTTTCCTGTTCCATAGTGTCACGGTCTCTGACGGTCACTGCCCCGTCTTCCTCAGAATCAAAGTCATAGGTCACACAGAACGGTGTTCCGATCTCATCCTGTCTTCTATAACGTTTTCCGATATTTCCCCGCTCATCATACTCACAGTTGTAATATTTAGCAAGCATCTCGTAGACCTTACCTGCACCCTCGCCTAATTTCTTAGACAGCGGAAGCACGCCGATCTTTACCGGTGCAATGGCCGGATGAAAACGGAGTACCGTTCTCTTATCTCCGCCTTCCAGCTCTTCTTCGTCATAAGCAGCACATAAGAACGCTAAGGTTACACGGTCTGCTCCCAGAGACGGTTCAATTACGTAAGGAATATAACGTTCTTTCTTCTCGTCATCAAAGTATGTCAGATCTTCCCCAGAGGTATTTTGATGCTGTGTCAGGTCATAATCTGTACGGTCAGCGATGCCCCACAGCTCTCCCCATCCAAACGGGAATAAAAATTCAATATCGGAAGTAGCCTTGGAGTAGAAGGAAAGTTCTTCTTTTCCATGGTCACGGACTCTCATCTGGTCATCTGTGATCCCCAAAGTTTTCAGCCAGTTAATACAGAAATCTTTCCAATAGGCAAACCACTCAAGGTCAGTATCTGGCTCACAGAAAAATTCCAGTTCCATCTGCTCAAATTCTCTTGTACGGAACGTAAAGTTTCCAGGAGTGATTTCATTTCTGAAAGACTTTCCTACCTGTCCGATACCGAACGGAATTTTCTTTCTGGATGTTCTCTGTACATTTTTAAAATTGACGAAAATACCCTGTGCTGTCTCCGGACGCAGATAAACTGTATTTTTCGCATCCTCAGTGACACCCTGGAAGGTCTTAAACATCAGGTTGAACTCGCGGATATCCGTAAAATTCTTCTTACCGCAGGATGGGCAGACAATATTATGGTCATTGATAAAATCTACCATCTCTTCTTTTGTCCATCCGTCCACGGAACCGCCTTCGATCTCCATGCCGTGTTCATCCATGAAGTCTTCGATGATCTTATCTGCGCGGAACCGTTCATGACACTCTTTACAGTCCATCAGAGGGTCAGAAAATCCGCCCAGATGCCCGGAGGCAACCCAAGTCTGCGGATTCATCAGGATCGCACAGTCAACACCTACATTGTACGGGCTCTCCTGGATGAATTTCTTCCACCATGCCTTTTTGACATTGTTCTTAAGCTCCACGCCCAGATTTCCGTAATCCCATGTATTTGCCAATCCGCCGTAAATCTCAGATCCGCTGTACACAAAACCTCTGGCTTTTGCTAAATTTACGATTTTCTCCATTGTTAATTCCATATTGTTTCTACCTCACCGTTTTTTCATTTCCTATAATCTGTTCTATTGTAGCGTGTAACCCCTCTTTTTTCAAGAGATAAGCAAAAAAAGTCAAAGCAGCTCCAAAAAATCCAACGACTTAAAATGGTGGCTGACATATTGGTTTAGAAAAGAATCGCAGACTATCTCAAGTTCCTTCTGCACTTCTTTGGAAACCTTAAATGTATACAGCTTTTCCAGGGCACTGCTTAAAATAAACTGAATGGTATATACCGTAGATCCGGAAATATGTACCGCCCGTCCCCCGGCCTTTTGGCAATTTGAACATACCATCCCGCCTGCGCTGCTGTCAAAATATTCAAGGTCTTCTGTGCTGCCACACTGGGTACAGCAGAAAACCTCCATGCCCTGCCCATACAGAGCCATGATTTTGATCTCAAATACCCTGCGGATCAATTCGGGTCCGATGGTTTTCTTCTCCAAGGCCCGCAGGCTTTGGTACAGCAGCTTTAAAATATCCATCTCATCGTTATTTTCCCTTGTGAGATAAGAAACAAACTCACAAAAATAACTGCCATAGGAGATCAGTAGAAGATCCTCCTTGATCCCCTCAAAGTAATGCCCCACGTCTGCCCACATGAGATTAAAGGAGCTTCTGCCCTCATACAGAGAAAATTCTCCAAACGTAAACGGCTGACAGGCTGCAGCATAAGGACTTGTTGCCTTTTTTGCCCCTCTTGCAAAGGCGGTGATCCTTCCTCTCTCTTTTGTGAGAAGTGTGACCCTTTTATCAAATTCTCCGATATTCCCGGCATTTAATACCAGGCCGGTTACTTTGATTTCCTGTCCCATGTTTAAACTTCTTTCTTATTGTACCCGTAGTTTTTAAGAAGCATATCGCTGTCTCGCCAGTCCTTTTTTACCTTCACCCACAGCTGCAGATTCACTTTAATATCCAGCAGGTTTTCCATTTCGATCCGGGCCTGAGATCCGATTTTCTTTAACATGCTGCCCTGCTTCCCGATGATGATGCCTTTGTGGGAATCCCTCTCGCATACGATGGTAGCGTCAATGTCTATGATATGTCCGTGCCGGCGCTCTTTCATAGAATCAATGATCACCGCGATCCCGTGGGGGATTTCCTGGTCCAGCAGACGCAGTGCCTTTTCTCTGATGAGCTCCGCACAGATCTGTCTTTCGGGCTGGTCCGTGACCGTGTCCTCGTCAAAAAACATGGGGCCTTCCGGAAGATATTTGAAAATACAGTCAATAACATCGTCCGTATTCTTTCCCTTTAGTGCAGAGACCGGGATGACTTCCACAAATTCACACACGTCTTTGTATGTGGTGATCGCCTTCAGTATTTCCTCATCTTTAACTGTATCTGTCTTGTTAATGACAAGGATGACCGGTGTCTTGACCTTGCCAAGCTGTTCGATGATATACCGCTCTCCACCCCCAATAAAAGTAGTAGGCTCCACCAGCCATAAAATAAGATCCACTTCGTTGAGTGTGCGCTCAGCGACTTTGAGCATATAGTCGCCGAGCTTATTTTTTGCTTTGTTGATCCCTGGTGTGTCTAAAAAGACGATCTGCCCCCGCTCGTCCGTAAAAACTGTCTGGATTCTGTTTCTTGTTGTCTGCGGCTTTTTAGAGGTGATCGCGATCTTCTGTCCGATCAGCTGATTCATCAGCGTAGATTTGCCCACATTCGGCCTGCCGATCAATGTTACAAATCCTGATTTCATTCCTGCGTCCATAAACTTCCTTCCTAAAATACGTGTCTGATTTCCTTAAATTTATCCTTTGCTTCTTCTAGTTTGTCTTCATTTCCGATGGTGCAGTTATTTCCTGCATCCACCACACAGCGCACATACGGCGCCAGAGAACGAATCGTTTCCTGATCACAGGAAAGCACCTGGTCCCGGTACTTCTGAAGCTCTGCTTCTGTCCTTCCCAGCAGATATGCCTGGAAGCTTCTCTCTCCCAGATCATCCGGTTCCAGCGGAGTATCCATGTTGCTGATGGATCCGATGATATATTTCACCATGTCACGGTCATCAATATCAAAATGCTCTACAAAATCCGCCGCATTCTCAAACACCTGATAGGTCTCTAAGAGATTTGGGTCTCTGTAGGAGACAAACATACTGTCTCCCTGAGGCATAAAGCTGCACATACAGCCGTAAGCTCCTCCTTTGACCCGGATATTAAGCCAGAGATACTCATAGGAAAAGATGACCTGTAACACATTGAGCGCTCCCGTATACTCATAACCCTTTGTGGCAAAGTTTCCTGCACAGGCTACATACTGTACTCCTCCTGCCGTGGCGAATCCCTCCTCCATGTTCTCCGGCAGAATCTTTGTCTCTTCTTCCGGAAGGTCTTCTGTAAACATACGCCCTGTAAACTGATGCATAGCATCTTCCATGAAAGACGGCTTTTTCTCTTTTCCAGTATAACTGATCATAAGATTTTCCTTTCGGAAAATATATCTGCATGCTTCTTTCATGTTATCTGCGATCTTATCGCTCTCCTGTTCAAAGGATTCGTACCAGTCTTTCACAAATTCAAACATAGAAAGACCCTGGATCTGCTCTTTATACCTTGCATAAGGAGAAAAATAGGACATAGCCCGGTTGGAAGCTGTTTTGTGTCCTGCCTGAGCAAGATCGGTCTTCATATTGGTGTAGATCTGCCCGATGATCTCCTTGAGACGTTTTTTGTCGTCCAGTTTACTGTCAAACAGGATCTCCTCCATCAGCTCAAAGGCTTTATCAGCATTTTCGTAGAAGCACTTTGTCCTGATGACAAAATAGCTTTTCACCCCATCAGTACCGTCAGGAAGAACATCCATGGTTGTCACCATGCCTCCTGTCTCAATGCCGATCTCATTGCCCAGCTCAAAATAACTGTGTTTTTTGGTATCTACGCTTCTGAACACTTCTGACATGAGAGACACATAAGGTACCAGTCTGGCTGGAACCCTGGACATATCAAATACCATCTTCAGATAGCAGATCTGGTTGGTAAAGTATGGGTGCCAGATGATCTTGACTCCATCCACCAGTACTTCTTCGTTGCACAGAGGGCGGATCTCCTTCTTAATATCTTTAATATCCAGAAGCGGTATTTTCTCCAGATCCTCTTTCGGAGTCGCTGCCTCCTGATATTCTTTCAATTCTTTTGTTGATTTTACCAGCTGCCTGAGTTCTTCTTCTGACAGGCTCTCCTTGAATTCCCTGAGCTGCTCTGCTGTCTTTTGGTCCTTCCTGGTCTGAAGTCCCTTTTCCGGTTTCAGCACAACGATGGATTTATGTGTATTTGACAACAGATAGGTTTTGATCAAGTCGGTGAAATAGCTTCCGTCCAGCTGCTCTCTTAAAAATGCAAACACCTCGTTGGTCTTTACATGCATAAACGGCTCATCATCGTCGTAGAGCCAGCTGTCGTACATCTGAAGCCCATACATGAGTCCCTTTGGAAATCTCCCGAAGTTGGCCTCCTTGTATTGGAATTCATAATAATTCAGCGCCGCCTCCAGACTGCGTCTCTGTATTCCTTCCTCAGAGATTTTTTGAAGCATCTCCTCGATGATGCGCACAAATTCCTCTTCTTTTTTCTCATCTGCCTCCTGGGCTACCACAGAAAAGACAGGCTGCTCAATACCGTTGTCGTAAGAACTGCTGATATCCTTTGCGATTCCTGCTTCCATCAAAGCCTTTTTTACAGGCGCTCCCTGCATGGAAAACAACGCCCGGTCAAGAATCTGAAAAGCGATATACAGCTCTTTATCAAGACTTGTGCCTATGACTGCATTATAGGAAAGGAACGTTTTATTCTCCGTCCCATCCTGTTCACTGACCGGATATACTTCCTCCACCCGTTTGACTTCGCTAAAAGCTTTCTGAGGCTCCCACGAGGTGTCTACCTGCTTTTTATCAAAGTCAGACAGATAATGCTCATCGATAAACTCCAGATATTCCTCTGGGTCCATATCCCCATATAGATAAATATAGCTGTTGGAAGGATGGTAATAGGTTCTGTGAAAATCCAGGAACTGCTCATAGCTGAGCTCAGGGATCGCTTCCGGGTCTCCTCCTGACTCAAATCCATACGGAGTGTCAGAAAGCAGTGACTTCTGGATGAGGCGCGCTAGCTGCTGGTCCGGGGAAGAAAATACACCCTTCATCTCATTATATACAACACCGTTGTAGGTTACAGGCGCATCTTCTGACTCAAGAGAATAATGCCACCCTTCCTGCTTTAAGATCTCCGGTTTTGTATAAATGTTCGGATAAAAGACCGCATCCAGATAGACGTGCATCAGGTTGAAAAAATCTTTATCGTTACAGCTTGCCACAGGATATACCGTCTTATCCGGATACGTCATGGCATTCAAAAATGTGTTCAGGGATCCTTTCACCAGTTCCACAAACGGATCTTTTAAAGGAAATTCTCTGGACCCGCAGAGCACGGAGTGCTCCATAATATGCGGAACCCCGGTATCATCCTTTGGCGGTGTCTTAAATCCAATCTGGAATACCTTGTTATCGTCCTCATTGGAGATCACTACCACTCTGGCCCCCGTCTTTTTGTGGCGGTATACATAGCCTGTTCCATTCAGCTCTTTGATCTGTTCTTCTTTTACCAACTCATAATTCTTTATCATAGCCTTTGAAATTCGCTCCTTTTTTATATTTTGATCCACCGTATGCACGGATGGAAATTTTATCGGCGTTCAAGATAAATTATACCACATTTGCCGTTTTCTTATTTATAACTTTTTTTCGTCTGGACTTCCTGCCGAAATCTGTCTCCGAGATCAAAATTGCGGCCATCACCAGCGCAAAACCGGCCAAAATCTTTAACGTGGCCTTTTCTCCGTAAAAAATCACGCTGAAAAGCACCCCGAATACAGACTCCAGACTCAGGATCAGGGAAGCGGAGGAAGAATTCACATGGCTCTGTCCCACGCTCTGAAAGGTTACTGCCACAGCCGTACACATGATGACCAGATAGGCCAGGCTTCCCGCCTGCCCAAAAGTCCAGTGGATGGCACTGAGATCCTCAGTAAACAAGGACAGCACTGCTCCCCACAGCCCCGCAAATAAAAACTGTACGATTGTAAGCAGCACAGGATCTTTTTCCCCACTCTTCATTCCCAGATAAGCGATATGGAGAGAAAACAAAAGGCCGCCCGCTAAGGTCAGCGCGTCACCTATTCCAATGCTTAAACTGCCATTGAGAGATATCAGCCCGATACCGGTGATACAGATCAATGCCGCCAGAAAGTTTTGTTTTGTGGGCCTTTTTTTCTGCCAGGCCCATGCCACAAAAGGCACAATCACACAGTAGATAGCTGTTAAAAATGCATTTTTCCCGGGTGTTGTGTGATACAGCCCTTCTGTCTGAAACCAATAAGCCCAAAACCAGAAACTTCCCAGTACAAATCCGATTTTCAAATAACTTTTATTTATGTTCCCCAGCCTCTTATGGAAAAAAATACACAGTAACAATGCCCCCAGTAAAAATCTAGTGGCAAGCAGAAAGTTTTCTGGTATATTGGCAATGGTATTTTTCATAATAAAAAAGGAACTGCCCCATATCAGTACAGAACCAAACAATGCTGCCTTGCCGAACTTCATTTTTGTTTTTTGATCCATACTAACCCTCAACCTTCTAAATTGTATTGCCGTTGACTATTATCATACCATTTACCAATGCACTGCCGCAACTTCTTTTCGTTCGAACTTCTGTTCTTATTTTGCTTGCTTTCTCCATGGCACTGTGCTAGAATAAAAGAACAAACATTCGATATTGTGAGGTGGGTTATGGAAACTATAAGTCCTTCCCTGTCATTACAGGAGAAATTAACAATTCTTGCAGACGCGGCCAAATATGACGTGGCCTGCACCTCCAGCGGCGTAGACCGCCGGGGCGAAAAAGGAAAACTGGGAAACGGCGTGGCCGCAGGCATCTGCCACAGCTTTGCCTCTGACGGCCGCTGTGTCTCCCTGTTAAAAATACTTCAGAGCAATGAGTGCATCTATGACTGCAAGTACTGCCTGAACCGTGCAGGCAATGACCGGGTCCGCACCACATTCACTCCGGAGGAAGTCTGCCATTTGGTCATCGAGTTCTACCGACGGAATTATATCGAGGGACTGTTCTTAAGCTCCGGTGTAGTAAAAAGCCCCGCCTATACGATGGAGCTTATGTGCCGGACCCTTTCCATGCTGAGGAACCAGTACCGTTTCAACGGCTACATCCATGTGAAAGCCATCCCCGGCGCTCCCGAGGAACTTCTTTCAAGCATCGGATATCTGGCAGACCGGGTCAGCATCAATCTGGAGCTGCCCACGCCGGAAGGACTTAAGGATCTGGCCCCCCACAAGACACAGAAGACGATCCTAAGGCCCATGGAACAGATCCGCTCCGGCATTGTAGACCACCGGCTGTCCATCGGGAAGGATGCGCAGATGGAGCGTTTCGGTGGTAACCGGAACTTAAAGCACACGATCTTTGATGATGTCCCGGCCAGCCGTATTGAAGAACACAAGCTGCTGGCTTCTGACTCCTTCCGTCCGCCTGCTAAGGGAAAGCCGGCATCGTTTGTTCCCGCCGGACAAAGTACCCAGATGATCGTAGGCGCCACCGCAGAGAACGATCTGCAGCTTCTGTCCGTCACCCAGCAGATGTACCAGAAGTTTGACCTGAAACGTGTTTTCTTCTCAGCTTATGTCCCCCTCAACGAAGACTCCCGCCTCCCCGCTCTGGATACTGCACCGCCGCTGCTCAGAGAACATCGGCTGTATCAGGCGGATTGGCTTTTGAGATTCTACGGTTTCCACGCAGAAGAACTCCTGAGCACCGACCGGCCCAATTTTAATATTATGCTGGACCCCAAGTGCGACTGGGCTCTGCGTCATCTGGAACTTTTCCCCGTAGAGATCAACCGTGCCAGCTACGCAGATCTGCTGAGGGTTCCCGGCATCGGCACCAAGTCCGCCTACCGCATTGTGAAGAGCCGGAGGCAGCGCTCTCTCACATTTGAGAACCTTAAAAAGATCGGCGTCGTCCTGAAACGTGCAAAATACTTTATCACCTGCAATGGAAAAATGATGTATAACATTCCCATAGAAGAGAATTTCATCACCCGGCAGCTGATCGGTGAAGATTCCAAGAAGTCCTGGGAGATTGACCATCCCCAGACCTACGAACAGCTGTCCCTCTTTGACGATAAGAATTTTACAACATCCCCTTCAGCCGAGGACTCCTGCAAATCACTGAGCGGACAGATATAATGCTAAGAACAGTTATGATATCTGCCCGGGAAACACCCGTTCCAACATAAGGTTTCACTCTGCGAAAGTTTTTCTCCATTGTTGGAAGAAGGCCCTTCCAGAGCCGGCTGGAGATAATGGAGAAGAATTTATGACCATCTTTACCTGCAACAACACATTTGAGGATATGATGTCCTGTATCTATACTGCCTGGGCCGCCCGCTTAGGCCATAATAACGTCCGTCTCAAAACAGAACCTATAGGGAATCTGGAACTGTTCTGTGATTACCGTCATGTAGAACATGATGCTGACAAAACCGCAAGTGTCATCCGATCCATCCAAAAAAAGATTTCTTTTCACGCCTATCAGATGGTATACCGGGCCGCCATGTCATTTGAGGAAGAAAAGCTGGATATAATCTACCGTTTCCTGATCTATGGCTTTCACTACGGCCCCTCTGTGGTCCATATGCTTCAGGAGCCTGCCGTGATGAATCTGTTTGAGCTTGACCGGAAGGTGTCCAATGAAGCTCATCTATTCCGGGAATTCCTCCGGTTTTCAGAAGTGGACAAGGTCCTTATCGCCCATATCGAGCCCAAATGCGATGTCCTCACCATCCTGGCTCCCCAATTTACGGACCGCATGCCCTCCGAGAACTGGATGATCATCGATGACAACAGAAAAACCGCTGTAATCCATCCATCTGACCAGGACTATTACATGACAATACTGTCAGAGAATGAACTGAGCCGCTTAAAAGAGTCCGAGCGCTCCGATATCTATACGGACCTTTGGAAGGCTTTCTTTGAAACCATCGGAGTGGAGGCAAGAAAAAATCCCCGCTGCCAGAGAACCATGATGCCGCTCTGGTACCGAAAACACATGACCGAGTTTCAGTGATCCAAGGGATACTTTATCGTGCGGAGCACGCCCACCCGAAGGGTATAAAATGCGGTGTGCCCTGTGGGTATAAGTTTTTCCCCATTGTCGGAAGGAGGCCTTTCCAGAGCCGACTGGAGATAATGGAGAAAAACTCTTGACTCTCACGTGGCGTTATGGGCTATTCTTATCTTACCAGGAGGAGACCAAGATGAAAACAGTAAGAGAAGTAAGCAGATTAACCGGTGTCAGTGTGCGCACCCTCCACTATTATGACGAGATCGGACTCTTATGTCCTGACCGAATCTCAGAGGCTGGCTACCGTCTGTATGGAGCTCAGGCGTTAGAACGTCTTCAGCATATTTTACTGTTCCGTGAGCTTGAGTTCTCTCTAAAAGACATCAGACAGATTTTAGACCGTCCGGACTTTGACCGGCAAAAAGCGCTGGACCAGCAGATTGAACTATTAATGCTGAAAAAGGATCGTCTGGAACATCTGATTGATTTTGCTCTTGGAATACAGAAGTTAGGAGTGGAGCCATTGAATTATCAGGCATTTGACAAACAGACACTGGAAAACTATAAAGCCGAGGCAAAAAAGAGTTGGGGCCAAACAGAAGCTTTCCAGGAATACGAACAAAAGACCCAGGACTATACAGAGGAGGACCTAAAGTTCATGAATACAAAGTTTATGGCAAACTTTGTGGAATTCGGCCGTCTGAAAGCCGAAGATCCGGCATCTGAAACTGTAAAAAAGCAAGTTGAAGCCTTAAAGCAGTCGATCACAGACCAGTATTATACTTGTACCGACGATATCCTCGCCTCTCTCGGTACTATGTACACCGGTGATGACAGGATGAAGGAGTCCATTGACCGCGCTGGAGGACAGGGCACTGCCCAGTTTGTTTCAGACGCGATCCGCATTTACTGCCAGTCCCATTCATAGGCAAGGGAGAGAAATCATAATGATTTCTCTCCCTTTATGATTTAGTGATGGAATAAACGGATTCCTGTAAAACACATAGCCATATTGTATTTGTTGCATGTTTCAATAACATGGTCATCACGGATAGAACCGCCCGGCTCAGCCACATAAGAGACACCACTCTTGTGAGCCCTCTCAATGTTATCCCCAAATGGGAAAAACGCATCAGATCCAAGAGCGACTCCTGTCAGCTGCGAAAGCCAATCTCGTTTTTCTTCTCTCGTAAATACTTCTGGCTTCACTTTAAAGATGTTTTCCCACTCTCCGTCAGCCAGAACATCCATATAATCATCTCCGATATACAAATCAATGGCATTGTCACGGTCCGCTCTGCGGATACCGTCAACGAACTGCAGTCCCATAACTTTCGGTGCCTGGCGCAGATACCAGTTATCCGCCTTCTGTCCTGCCAGGCGTGTACAATGGATCCTGGACTGCTGTCCGGCACCGATACCGATGGCCTGTCCATCCTTTGCATAGCAGACAGAGTTAGACTGTGTATACTTCAATGTGATCATGGCAATGGCCAGGTCGATTTTTGCGGAGTCAGGAATTTCCTTATTTTCTGTGACAATATCGTTAAAGAAATCTTTGTCGATGTTCAGCTCATTCCTTCCCTGTTCAAAAGTGATGCCAAACACTTCTTTGCGTTCGATCGGAGCAGGCACATAATCCGGATCAATCTCGATCACATTGTAGTTCCCTTTTTTCTTTTCGTTTAAAATCTCAAGCGCTTCCGGCTCATATCCTGGAGCGATCACTCCGTCAGAAACTTCTCTTTTGATAATCTTTGCTGTGGCTGCGTCACACACATCAGAAAGTGAAATAAAATCTCCGAAAGAAGACATCCTGTCTGCTCCTCTTGCCCTGGCGTAAGCATTGGCGAGAGGGGTAAATTCCATATCCATATCATCCACCCAATAGATTTTCTTTTCTACATCTGACATGGGAAGTCCTACTGCCGCACCTGCCGGTGAGACATGTTTAAAGGAAGCCGCTGCCGGAAGTCCGGTTGCTTTCTTCAGTTCCTTCACCAGCTGCCAGCCATTTAATGCATCAAGGAAATTAATGTATCCTGGCTTTCCACTTAACACTTTGATCGGCAGTTCTCCATCTTCCATGTAGATCCTTGACGGTTTCTGGTTTGGATTGCATCCGTATTTTAATTCTAATTCCTTCATGGTTTCCTCCTATTGATTCTTGTTCACGATCCTTGTTTCATATTCTCCTGTTTCGATATTGATATACCTTACAAACAGTGACACTTTATTATCCTCATTCAGGCTGTCCCAAATACGGCCTGTAAATGTCTCGATGTCATCCTCCACACCAACTAACTTCGGTTCTCCTTCAAAGCTTGGGAGCGGATCCCCATCCTGCATATAGGTATGGATGAAATGGCCTTCCCCGTTTACTGGATTTTCGTAAGCAAATGTATAGCGGTTGCATGCATTCGGATTGCCGTTATTGCTTTTTAAAATGGACATGGCATAATTGTAAGTTCCATTTTCCACGTGCATGATCCCTGAAATACGCGGAGTATAATTCGGAGCATCCGGCTCAAACTCTCTTGTGCGAAGTGCCTGTTCAAACGTCTGCTGTTTATCCATAAGCTCATAGATCGTATCTGTCTGATCTCCGTTAGTCACAATCGTCTTATTCCCAAGCACCTTCACCGGGGCATAGATGATAAGACTTGGGTCGCTCAACTTGGATGGATCAAATGCCTGGGTTCGGATTCCTTTTCCGTCCTCAATAAACACACGGTTTCTGCTGTTCTCACTTCTTCCCATGATAAAGTATGCAGTTACTGCATAAGTTCCGTTGGGTGATTTTCCAATCACAATCCCTCTGCCAGGATATGAATTCCCTTTTAACTCGTCTTCCAATGACAACATCTTCATTGTCTTACATCCTCCTTTTGGCTTGTTTACTTTGCGTACCAAATGCGATTTGACGTAGTCAAATGATTCCTCACGCATTTGTGTTCATAACGCCCGCAGGGCTGTTTTATTCCATAGGGAAAACTATCCTATAGAATAAAACAGCCGCCTGGGCATACTAAATAAAAGTTGCCCAGGCGGCCGACATGTCTACTACCGTGCTCCCCGTGGTTTCTCCACTATCCGCCAGTCGCACAGCTTTCAAAATAAATATACACTATGATCCGCCATTTTTCAAGTTAATTTTCAGAAACCGTAAAGCCTGTAATCCGCGGATAATCTTCATCTAAAACTAAAACATCTGTATCATCAGTTCTGCGGCAGCAGTATTTGTAACTGCCGGTACGTTGTGTACATCACAGACACGAAGCAGCGCTGAAACATCCGGCTCATGAGGCTGCGCTGTCAATGGGTCCCGGAAGAACACAACCAGTCCAATCTTTCCTTCTGCAATCCTGCCGCCTAACTGCTGGTCACCGCCATACGGTCCTGACAGATATCGCTTTACAGGAAGGCCGGTGGCTTCCTCCACTCTTTTTCCGGTAGTACCAGTTGCAACTAAGTTATACTTTGCTAAAGTCTCTTTATTCTTTTTTGCAAATTCCACCATCTCATCTTTTTTCTTATCATGTGCAATCAATGCAATTATCATAATTTTATCCTCCTGATGTTTATTGACTGTAAAGCCAATCTACACTATAGGCGCTATTTTTTCAAGAGGAATATCTTTAGATCAGCGTTTCAGAGACTTTACAGAAGAAAACTGACTATATATTTTCTTTTTACTGACTGTCTGATAGGATCTGACCTTAAAATAATACCGCTTTTTCTTTGTTAATTTACCTTTTGTATAAGATGATTTTTTCGCTGACACTGTCGCGATCCGCTTATATCCAGATGATTTTTTCTTGGACATATAAATCTGGTACTTTGTCACACCAGAGACCTTTGACCATGTTATTTTGATCCCCTTTGACCCGCTCTTTTTTAGTTTTTTGATCTTATTGGATTTTGGAATCACTGTGATTTTACAGGACGCTTTTTTGCCATTTCCACTTGTTCCCGTAATCACTGCTGTGCCGACTTTTTTTGCTGTCACTTTACCTGCAGAACTGACGGACGCCACAGATGAATTGGAGCTGGACCACCTGACGGTTGGAAATGCGTTTTTTGGCTCTGTGTAACTTTTCAGCGTATAAGAGGAACCCTTTTTCAGCGACAGCGACTTCTTGCTCAGTTTGATGTTCTTTGCCGGAATGCTCTTGATCAAAAAATTCAGATCTACATATCCGTTGATTCCCGGAACATTTCCTTTGTCGGTGCTCTGCCACATAATGTAACTTCCAGAATAACTACAGACACTATTGTACTGTGCAATCCATCTGGGGTACTTTTGGAATAACTTATCTGTCAGTTTCTTCTCAAACCATTCTTTATTGGCATAGATTCCGACATTCGTATAGCCGTTTGCCTTTAATCTGTCTGCAAAAGCGCCTGTTATCTGTGCCACTTTGGAGTTTGAAAGTTTATATATATCGTTTTCTTCCAGATCGTAATAAATAGGATAGGAAAGTTTCCTGTCCTGTATCAATCGGATCACATGGTCAGCTTCGCTTTTTGCTTTTTCTACTGTGTCTGCATAGGAATAGAGATAAACTCCATATGGTATATTCAGCCGTTCACATTCCGATACGTTTCGAAGCCATTGATCATCATCTTGCTCTGGTTGATTCATCCCATAGCCACACCGGAGAATAACAAAGTCAATACCGGATGCCTTCACTTTCTCCCAGTCAATCTTTTTCTGATGGTGGCTGACATCAATTCCTTTTGCCCATGCACCTGGAATCGGGCTGCCAAGATCATTTACAAACATCCCGTTGACTTTATTCCAGGCATTGCTGTAACCCCTGGCAGATCTGCTAGCCATCTGCCCCTCAGTTGAGTAAATGGGCTTTCCATCCTTATAACGCCAGCTGTCTTCTTTCCCGCTTTCTTTCTTTTCCTGCTGTACATTCTGCTGGCTGCCATACACTGTCTGAACGGCAGGCGCCAGCCCCATCCCCACTGCCATGAAAACGGCAAAAAACCTATTACATACCTTTATCTTAAGATTTGCCATGTCTTCTCCTTTCAATAATCTTACATTTGTAGGATTATTATACCATATGGATAATGGAATGGCTATATCTATTATATCTCACATGAATTCATTCATGAAACAGAAAAAAGATCCCCTATAGGATCTTCTTTCTCTATTGCATTGTATTCTTCCTTATTTTAACGTTTTAATGATTTGACAGAACTAAAACTGCTGTAATACTTTGTTTTCCCTACCGTTTTGTATGAACGGACTTTGAAATAATAACGCCTGCCTCTTTTCAGGCTCTTTTTTGTATAGCTGGCGGATTTTGAGGAAGCAGTCTTAATCCGTTTAAAACCAGAAGATTTCTTTTTAGACATATAGATTTGGTATTTTGTCGTCCCGCTCACTTTTGACCATGTAATCTTGATGCTTTTCTTTCCGAATTTCTTGAGCTTTTTAATTTTATTGGTCTTAGGCCGGACAGTGACTTTGCACGCTGCCTTCTTTCCGTTAGATGACTTCGCTGTAATGGTTGCTTTTCCAACTCCTTTGGCAGTAACCTTTCCGCTAGAAGAAACCACTGCAACTTTCTTATTCGAGCTGCTCCATGTCACATTTTTATTTCCTGCATTGGACGGTGAAATGGACTTTTTCAGTGTATAGGAAGATCCATTTTTGAGACCCAGACTTGTCTTATTCAACTTCACAGAAGAAACCGCTGCTGTATGATAAGCGTTTACGTTCCAGGATCCAATCTTAAAGTTTAAATCTACATTTGTACCAATACCACTGACCGTACCGGTAGAGGTACTCTGCCACATGTGATAATCTCCTTTATAATCACAGCGGTAATTATACTGTGCCACCCATCTAGGATTTTTATCAAACACACTGCTTGTTAAAAGTGAGGAAAACCAATATTTATTGGCATAGACGCCTACATTTTTATAGCCTGCATTGTTCAATGTTTTTATGAAGGTATCTGCGATTTCCGACAGTTTTTTATTGGACAATCCTCCCTGGTACTTCTCATCCTCCATGTCATAATAGATTGGATAAGAAAGCTTCTTCCCTTTGATCAGGCGTATCACGTGTTCTGCTTCACTTTTTGCTTTTGTAGTGTTTGTCGCATAGGAATAAATATAAACACCATAAGGCATGCCGATTCTCTCACATTCAGAAGAATTATATGCCCATGTAGGATCATCCTGGCTTTTAAGATTCTCGCCGTATCCCACTCTTAGGATCGCATAGTCAATCCCGTCTGCTTTGACTTTGTTCCAGTCAATCTTTCCATCCCATTTGCTCACGTCAATCCCTTTGGCAGTTGCGTTAGGAATCGGATCGCCCAAAGAATTCAAAAACACTCCATTTACATTTTTCCAAGCATTCGATACTGCCCTTGCGCCTCTGCTGTTTACAGAAGGCCCTATTTCTTCCTGCTGCTTTATGGGCTTTCCATCTTTATATCTCCAGCTGTTGGCCGGATCATTTTCTTCCGCGCTTTTTGTTTCCGCCATAATCGGAACACTGCTTACTGTCCAAACTCCGGCGGCCAGCACTAACACTGAAGATAATACTGCAATCTTACTTTTTATCCCTTTTAATTTCATTTTCCTCCTCCTTTTATCTCTTTGTGTAGTATATCATTTTTCTCATGATTTTCCAAAGATAAAAGAGAAGAAAAATTTCCCAAGCCAATGTGGGCGGGACCCTCCATAAGGTATTTTTAATTCATCGAGAGATCTTGAAAACCTTCCCAGGAAGAACAAAGTGGGCAAGCCCACTTCATCTCCCCAGCCCCTCACTCTTTGAGGGGCTTGACAACTTTGGGCGCTAAATGCGATTTGACGTGGTCAAATAATTTCCTCACGCATTTGTGTGCATAATGCCCGTAGGGCTTTTTTGTTCCATAGGGAGGTTCGAAGAACTTTCCTATGGTAATGAAAAAAGTGTGCTGCATATAAAGTATAATAATGCAGCACACCTCTCTAATTTCTTTTTAAACACAACCCATCCTGGACATCTCTCTCTTTAATCTCTTGATGATTTTTTTTTCTAATCTTGAAATATAGGATTGAGAGATTCCCATTAGATCCGCAACCTCCTTCTGCGTTTTTTCTTCTCCATCTTTCTGATTGATGCCAAATCTCAACTCAATGATCTTTCTTTCCCGGTCAGAGAGGATCTTCATGGCATTCAGCAAGAGCTTCCGGTCCACCTCGTGTTCCAGATCCCTGTAGATGATATCCTCATCCGTTCCAAGGATATCTGACAAAAGCAGTTCATTTCCATCCCAATCTACGTTCAGGGGCTCATCGATGGACACTTCCATTTTTGTCTTGTTGTTCCTTCTTAAATACATCAGAATTTCATTCTCGATACATCTGGAAGCATAGGTGGCAAGTTTGATCTTTTTCGCTGGGTTAAATGTATTGATCGCTTTTATCAGCCCAATGGTCCCAATGGAGATCAAATCCTCCACCCCAATTCCCGTATTGTCAAATTTTTTTGCTATGTACACAACAAGCCGCAGATTCCTCTCAATCAGTTTTGCCCTGGCTTCCGGTTCCTCCGCCGTTCCGAGCATATGAATCATTTTTTCCTCTTCCTTTGCCTCCAGAGGAGCCGGCAGTATCTCTGCACCTCCGATGTAATGAATCTCTTTTCCTTTCGCTAAAAATGTCCTCTTTTGACATGTCACATTAAGTTTCAGCACTGTACAACCTCCCATTACCTTACCTGACCAGATCCGGATGAAGCAAAAGCTGATAATGACCGTTTCGGGAAAGCGGCTGCTCTGACAGTCCTATCAGTCCCCTTTGCACTATCCATGTCTGGCTGCTATTCTTGATCCTCATATTAGTTACAAGAACTCCCATCATCAGGCCGCCCTCTTTCCCTACGGACCTGTATGGAATCATTCTTATATCTTTTAGCTTATGTTTTTCTATTAAAATGGTTAATGACTCATCCAAATATGGATTCAGTGCCTGTTCTTCTATGACAGAAACCGGGAGTTTCTCTATGGGCTCATAAAGAAAATTTCCTGTGTCCAGGTAAGCGGTTACCCTGACCGTCTTTCCAAGTAGTTCAAATGATACTTGATATAAGGAATCCTTCTGTTCCCGGATATTTTCCCAGACTGCACAGTATAAAAAGGCCAGAAGGAGAAATGCGGCAAAACAACCGAAAATCCAGATGTGGATGGACAGACGGTATTTGATAAAGCTCCATATTCCTCCCAGCAAAGCTGACAGCGCAAACAAATATCCGGAACAAATAAGACTTTTCCTAAGGGAAAGCGGAAATGCCAGCCACGATGTGGCTGCTATGCTTGCGGCAAGAAATCCAAGCATTACGGCCTGGTTTCCCCCAGCTGCCCACACAGTCAGACACCCAAGTCCGCTTCCTGCGGCCGATGCGGTCAGGATCCTTACAATCGAACTGGAGGATTTCAGCGAACTTCTTAAAATAAGCAGCAGTCCCAGAAGAACCAGCCACTGTTCCAAAAACATCATCAAAAAAAACATAAGCTTATTATAAAAAAAGAAGCGCACGTACTTTGTCAAAAAAGAGAAGTGCCAGCTACGTAAATTCTACAAAAAAAGCCCGTATTCCTGCCTTTCGGCTGAATACGGGCTTGTCCCATGTTGTATTTTATTTTCTTCTGCTCTTTAACAGAAACTCTGGAATCACGATCTTAGAATCATGGTCCTCTACACTGGCATTCTCGTGTTCCTTGCTGCTGTATGTAGATTCTGTACTTTCGTCCGGCTCACTTTTCGGCTGACTGCTATAGATCGGCTGTCCTGAAAAAACAGGCGGAGGTGTAATACTTTTCTTTTTAAAGCCTGTCCCTCTGGATGCGGTCTCAGACTGAATCCCTGTGGCAACGATGGTAGCGCTGATCTGGTCTCCCATATCAGAGTTAACCGTACCGAAGATCACATTGACTTCCTGTCCTGCCGTATCCTTTAAGTACTCGACTGCCTGCTGTGCTTCCAGCATTCCCACATCTCCTGAGAAGTTGACGATGATGTCGGTAGCTCCGGAAACAGTTGTCTCCAGAAGCGGACTTTCCATTGCTGCCTTGATAGCCTCCAATTCCTCGTCCGCGACACCCATGCCGATGTGCGCGATACCCTTGTCGCGCATAACTGTCTGGATATCTGCAAAATCCACGTTAATCAGTCCAGGATTGTAGATCATATCTGTAATTCCCTGTACACCCTGCTGAAGAACTTCATCTGCTTTCTTCAGGGCATCCGGAATGGTTGTCTTCTTCTCGCAGATCTGAAGCAGCTTGTCATTGGGGATCACGATCATCGTGTCCACCTGATCCTGAAGACGGGCCACCCCTGCTATGGCATTGTTCATGCGGGGCTTGCCTTCAAAGGTAAACGGTTTTGTGACAACACCTACTGTCAGAATGCCAAGTGATTTTGAAATCTCAGCGATCACTGGGGCTGCTCCAGTCCCTGTTCCGCCTCCCATACCACAGGTTACGAACACCATGTCAGCGCCCTGTACCAGCTGGGTGATCTCATCCCTGTTCTCCTCAACGGCTGCTTCCCCGATCTCAGGTTTTGCACCTGCACCGAGACCCTTGGTCAGCTTTTCTCCGATCTGGATCTTTGTAGAGCATTTACATAAAGACAGAGCCTGCCTGTCCGTATTGATCCCTACAAGTTCCACTCCCTGTATATTCTCATCAACCATGCGGTTGACTGCATTGTTGCCGGCTCCTCCGACCCCAATGACTAAAATTCTGGCTTGTGTGCTTTCTACATTAGGCATAATCTCGACCACGATGCTCCTCCTTCAATATCTATCTCAAATTTTCTTACACTCATCCACATTATCACTATTCTTATATTATTATATGATACAGTTTTTCACCTAAACTTTCAACTACTTTTTCGTCTTGAAAATTGCGACTGGATTGTCCTTTGTAAAATATTTCATCGAGATGGTTCCCTTCTTCCCCTTCATCTTCGGGAGGATCCCGGTGAGCTCACTGAGCTTTAAGTCCAGTTCCTGGCTGTTCCAAAGGTTTACGGTGAGTTCTCCGCTGATCAGCAGAGCCTTTCCGTCCGCGTTGAAATGGATCTGGCTGACCGGAAGCTCGTACTTGTCAATGGCCATGGTAATTTTTAGTATCTGCATAAATACACTGCTTTTCTTCTCCGGGATTTTTTCCCCAAGCGCAATTTCTTTGTAATTCAGCCCTGTTACCAACGGTACATCATCATAGTGTTTCTCATAAATTTCCAGCGCGTACCCTTCTTTGTCGAAGTAAACATACTTGCCGTTATAATTCAAACACCCTGCCCTTTTCTTCTCATTGACCTGCACTGTCACCTGATTGGTCCCCTGCAGTGAGATATCCACTGACTCCACAAATGGAAGCGTTTTTATCGGTGAGATTTTGTTTTGCAGATATAAGACCAGACCATTCCCCACATATGTATTTTGTTTCAGTGCCGCTGCGATCTCTCCTTCTGTGTAATGGTCGTTCCCTTTTACAATCATCTTTTTTGTTTGAAAAACACCAAAAAGCACGACACATACAAAAATCAACAGAGTAACGACACATAAAACGATTGTCTTTTTGTGGCCAGGCCCCTTTTTTTGTTTCTTGGCCTGGCTGATTGTTATGATCTTTTCATTTTTATCCATAAGCAGTTCCTTTACATCCGTATTTTTCTGGATACTGACAGAACCAGACCCATCTCCGCCATGACCACCAAAATAGAAGTACCGCCGTAACTGATGAACGGCAATGGAATTCCGGTAGGCGGAATTGTGTTTGTTACAACTGCAATATTAATGAAAACCTGTACTCCGATATGAATCATAAAGCCGATGACAACCAAGGACCCAAACAGATCATCAGAGTTCATGGCGATCAAAAGCATTCTCCAGATCAAGAGCATAAACAGTAAAATAAGGCACACAGCTCCAAACAGTCCCAGCTCCTCGCAGATGATTGAAAATATCATATCATTATGGGACTCCGGTATGAATCCCATCTTCTGCATACTCTGTCCCAGCCCTTTTCCAAACAGTCCCCCGGATCCTATGGCATACAGTGCCTGCATTGTCTGAAGTCCTTTGGGATGTGTCTCAGGATTTTTCCAGATCGCCACACGCTCATTTCGGTAGCTGTTGGAAAATGTCAGATAGAGCACCAGTCCCGCGACGCCGGACAGGGCGATTCCCAAGAGCTCTTTGGTCTTTGGGCTCACCACAAAAATCATGACCCCCACCATTGCAGTCAGTACAATGGCTGTACTCAGATTCTGGTAAGCAACCAGTCCGATGATAGGCAGACAGCGTACAATGACTTTCACTGCGGCGGCCATAGTTCTCATCCTATGGGCATTCTTCGACAATATGTAAGCCAAGTAGATCACGAGGAAAATCTTTGCCACCTCAGATGGCTGGAACTGAAATCCTCCTATGGAAATCCAGCGCACCGCACCCTTTTTGGCAGCTCCGATAAATAACACGATGATCAAAAGTGCCACGCTGAGCCCATAGCAGCCGTAGGCTATGACCTTCGTGTTGAGGATCCTATAATCAAACCACGTGAGAACAGCCATAAAAACTGCCCCCACTGCCACGGCAAAACACTGCCTGATCAACCAGTGATAAGGGTTCCCAAAGTTCAGAGTACTCTTATAAGAACTTGTACTGAAGATCATGACCAAGCCGAATCCAACGAGAAACATCACGATGAAAAGCATCGGATAATCGAGATAACGCCGTTTTGGCATGTATTTTTCACTGACTCTGCTCTTCTTCAAATCTTAACGCTCCTTTATTCTTTTTACACACTCCTTGAAGCGGTCACCCCTTACTTCATAATTCGGGAACATCCCCCAGCTTGCACATGCAGGTGACAAAAGAACCGCATCACCTGAAACCGCATGAGACGCCGCATACTCTACCGCTTCCTCCAGTGTATCCACATACACGATCTGAGAAAAACCATGGGCTTTGGCTGTCTCACCGATCTTCTCTGCTGTTGCTCCGAGAAGGATCAGTTCTTTAACTTTTCCGTCAAAAGCTTCAATCCAGTCATCATACTCTGCCTTTTTATCATAACCCCCGCCGATCAAAAATGTCGGGCGGTTCATGGCTTTGATCCCTTTTATGGCGGCATCGGTGTTTGTTCCTTTTGAATCGTTATAGTAGGCAACATTTTCAATGGTATCTACATATTCTATGCGGTGTTCCACACCTTTAAAACCAGAAACTCCCTGTCTGATCTTTTCGGCCGGAACTCCCATATAATGAGATACTGCGATGGCCGCCAGAATATTCTCATAGTTGTGGTCTCCCAGGAGGTTGATGTCCTGCTCTGTACATATGGCAAACGCAGATCCGTTTTCTGCCAGCATAAAGGCTCCATCTTTAAAATACACACCTTCTTCTAATTCATGGTGAAGGCTGAAAAATACGACTTTTGCCTTTGCCCGCACTGCCATTTCCCTGGTGACGGCATCCTCATAGTTGAGTACCATGATCTGGTCCTTGGTCTGATTCATTCCGATGGACTCCTTGGTCTTAGCATAAATCTCCACAGTCCCATGCCGGTCCAGATGATCCGGGGTAATGTTTAAAACCGCTGAAACCTTCGGACAAAAGTCATGAATCGTTTCCAGCTGGAAACTGCTGATCTCTGCTACGATCACGCTATCGTCTTTTGTATCCAAAGCAATGCTCGTATACGGTGTCCCGATATTTCCAACAACATAGACATCACTGTAACAGCATCTCATGATCTCGCCCACCAGTGCTGTTGTGGTTGTCTTTCCATTGGTGCCTGTGATGGCTGCTATCTGTCCTCTGGATACCTGGTATGCCAGCTCGATCTCACTCCAGACAGGTTTCCCGGCTTCCATAAATCTCTTTGAAACCGGAGCATTTACTGATATGCCAGGGCTTAACACAAGGAGATCAAACGCTTCTGTATCTTCTGCTTTGAGGTCACCCAGGATCAGAGGGATCTCTCTGTTCCCTTCAAGCTTGGCGTACACATCCATCGGTTTAAGCTCTTCATTTCCGTCATAGAGACTTACCAAGGCTCCGGAACGGATCAGAAGATTGGCTGAACCTATGCCGCTTTTTCCTGCTCCCGCAACTAAAACCTTCTTATCTTTTAATGTCATTTTACGCTCCTTATCTAAATGGCAACCAGGCCGATCAGACATAAGATGGCTGTCACAATGGCAAATATGGCGACGACTTTCGTCTCTGGCCATCCGGACAGTTCAAAATGATGGTGGATCGGCGCCATCTTAAAGATTCTTTTTCCTGTTTTCTTAAAATATACTACCTGTATCATAACAGACAGCACTTCAATCATGTAAATAAAGGCCACAAGCGGAATAAACAGCGGAAGACGTAACATCACCGCAGTTGCAGCCACAAATCCTCCCAGCGCCAGCGAACCTGTATCGCCCATAAATACCCGAGCCGGATACACATTAAATACAAGGAATCCAAGCAGGGCTCCCACAGTGGCGCAGGTGATCGGCCACAGCCCCGGATCGTTCCCAGCGATTCCAGCCCCGATGGCAACCACCGTAAAGAAAGTGGCGATCAGAACAGTGACGCTGGACGCAAGGCCATCCAGTCCGTCTGTAAAATTGGCTCCATTGACTGTTCCCAAAAGGATGATAAAAATAGCCGGAACAAAGAGCGCCCCTAATTCCAGGTATTTTCCGTGTGAGAACGGAATCAGCATGGAAGTGCCGATATCCGTATGGTTGATCAGATAATACGCAAACACTCCGGTCACAATGATCTGGCCAAGCATCTTCTGCCAGGCCCGGAGTCCCAGATTTCTTTTCATTACAACTTTGATGTAATCGTCAATAAATCCGATAAATCCAAATCCCAATGTGACAAACAGCACTGGAATGATGTTCGGGTAGTCCTTTACATAAAACAGAGAAGCCACGATAATACCAAGTAAGATAATCAATCCGCCCATGGTTGGGGTCCCTGATTTTTTCAGGTGGGACTCCGGTCCCTCTCCCCGGATGAACTGGCCGAATTTCAGCTTCTGCAAATATTTAATCATCACCGGGCTTAAAACCACGCTGACGAAGAATGCTATTAGAATTGGTTTTACGATACTATAATTCATGTTTTCACCTCATTTGTTTTTCTTATCT
>OLSH01000386.1_pt1 | contig 41193 bp, 30 predicted proteins | sample 1643221 | NCBI WGS metagenome assembly OLSH01 (sample SAMEA3136681, study PRJEB25190) | human gut metagenome | biome: human gut; feature: human-associated habitat; material: faeces | place: Austria | collected 2013 | reverse complement strand
CGACATAGAATTGCACATACTGGTCGTCTTCAGACAAAAAATCACTTATCTTAGTCGCAGTTCTCTCCAGCCACCCCGTATCATCATCCGATTCTCCAGAATAACTATACACACTAGACAACCTATAATTCTTCCAATCGTATTCCTTAAATGGTATAGAGTCATTTTCAACCCATGGCACTCTTACATCCCCAAGACCTAACAGTTCTGCCATAACATGACAAAGCTGATTAACTCCCTTCATATAACTACCATACTTTCCCTCATGGTCATAATACTGAATAGCATCTTCTTTTTCGTCATCGTCTCCAAGTAAAGCAGTTCTTAGTTTATCTACACCTCTTCCGCTTAAGTCCTCCAACATTGCGTTTAAAAAGGATTCTCGTTCTCTTGAATTAGCACCTGGTAAAAATCTTGCGATTCCTGGTTTAATACAAATACTAGGAGATTCCATAATAAACGTTTCTGCATACTTACGACCTAAATCAGAACCAGTTCCCAATCTAGGGTCACAGTGTGCTAGTAACTGATGCGGCATACCGAACAATCGTGTTGAAGCATTGATTTTATCGCTGATAACCTTTTCTCTTGCTGAGGAAGTCTTGTTTGATAGATATGTGTACGTTGTTGTACCCAAAATTATCCCACCTTTCAATTCAATTTGAATAAAAAGTGGTAAGATGGAAAACTGAATCAGCAGTCCATCTTACCACCATGTAATTGATTTCGTATTAATTTATCAACTGAAGGCGAATGTACCTTTTGCCAATTGCTTTGCTAAAGCATACCCCGACCTATCCTTACCGGACACAGGCGTATTAGCTGATTTATCGGCTGCATTTACTGTATTGTGGTTGGTTGTCAATTTCGAGTTATTGTTGTAGCTCGAACTCGTAAAATCTTTAGAGTTGAGGCTGTCAATACCTTCACTGGTACTAGTCATATCGTTAGCAATTCTTTCGAGTAACGCAATTACTCTAGTAACAGATATAGTATCCCACGACCCACCAAAATCACTAGTTGTACTAGAGTCATACTTAGGATTAACGTATGATTTAAACACTGTACCGGTACCCGGTATTGTACCTGATGCAGTAGGTAATTCAACATTTATACCAGCGCCATTTGCTTCACTCACAGTAGTACCAGCCTTGTTTGGTGTGCTAGATGGCTTGTCCTTAAACGCATTATAAAAATTGGTGGCATATTCATACCGTTTTTCTAATTCAGGGTTTCCAGCTCGTTCAAATACATTCTCGAAAGCTTTAGTTGCAAGTTTAGGGTCTGTCATTTTAGTGAAATCTTCATAACTACCATACCCTTTCTTAGCAAATAAACTATTGGTATATTTATCAGCATCGCCATTTAATTCCATTATCATGAATTCAAGCTGCGATTGTAAATCTGTCCAATCTTTTCCTTTCGATTTAGCATAAGCTGCCATATTGGCCCATCTCTTTGACTTAGTATTATAGTTTTCCCATTGGACAATACCTGCTGCTGGACCTACACCATCTTGTAATTTCGTAGGATCAACTCCGGATTCTTGTTGCATGTTACCTAATACACCAGCTGCTGCTGCATCAGAATATCCTTGTGATTTTAAGAATGACCAAACCTTTTCAGCGTTTGTATTTCCTGTCATATCAATATTAGATATTTTTGATGACGTTGTGTCTGAATTTGTATTATCTGTGGCCGTCTCAATGGTATTCACATCATCGTTTGAAAATCCTAATTTACTGAGCAGTGGTTTCATAAATGCACTTGCATAACCAGTTAAAAATTCAGCGATGCTACCAATACCTGTACTAGCTATATCATCAGTTGGTGTATTTGAAGTAATTGTATTCTTGGATATTGCGGTATCGTCGACTACACTATCCGCCGTGCTCGCTATCTGTCCTGCTGGCACAATATTGCCTATAGAACCCTTACCACTCTTATCAAATGACCAAAATCTCTTAGCCTCATTGAGTATAGTTCCCAATGGCCAACGTATACCTGACCGTTTCATTCCCTCAGCACCAGCAGGGTCGTTTACCATAATATTACCTTCACTATCAGCACCCGATAATACTATAAAATGTCCATTTTTAGTGAAATGCCCCTTTTTCATGGATGCAATGAGAGGTTTTCCCTCAGATAAAGATGTTGCAACTGATTCTGAACTAACCGGCAATTCTTTTGTATTTAAGTTGTATTCTTTGCCTAAAGCGTTAAAGAATCCCCACGATGTACCAGAGTTTGTTGTACGATACCCATGGTCAACAGACCATTTTGATGTATCGACAGGAGTTACATTGTTACCAAATGACCTAAGAATCATTGCCATTGACGTGGTACCACAACCGGACGATGAAATTGTTTGGCCAGAACCTGGATTAACGGTATACGGTATATTCCCCCATCTGGAATCCGACTGTGATAAGTACGGGAAATTGTTCATCATATCAGAATTTGATATAGTAGTGGTGCCATCTCCAGCACCATTGGTCTCAAGACTAGTCGCATTGGTATCGTTCTTTTTACCAAACCCAAGTTTGTCGAGTAACCAATTTCCGGCATTTTTTAATTTACCAAATATGGACGTCCTATTCTTATCACCTGATAAACCTGCCTTCAAGAAAAACAATGGTGACATGGTTCCTCTTAAAACAGAAAACATCATATTTGATACAAGACCAGAGAATGTATTTGTTTTTGCATTTGATTTAAAATAGTTATCACCATTTACATTCGGGGCAAATACATCTGCTGCGTCATCAACATCTTTTTGCACTTTCTTCATATCACCCATTGATTTAGATACAAAACCAAGAGCATTCCTCAATCCAGATGTTACAAAATTTAATGGTGCTAACGTTGCGCTAACCACGGCATCCGCTGCATCCTGTGCCAGGTTACCACTCCTATTTTTACCTGATAATATATCCATTACCTTTGAAGCAGGGTCTTTCTCTCCAGTGAAAGCGTTTTTAAATGCACTAATGGCTCCAGTTCCAGCAGATTTAATACCCGAACCAACAGCTTTTGCTAATTTAACAGGTGCACCTATCACCGCCTTGGTACCCTTTACAAGACCATTACCGACCACAGATGCCCCATCCATAATTTTCTTAACAACTGTCCTATTTTTACGAGAATTGTAATCTTCAAACTTGGTACCAAGTCCAGACTGCATAAACTCTTCATAAGACATATAGCTTTCGCCATTCTTTTGAGCATTCTCTACATAAGCAGCATACTCTTCCTGTGAATATTCATCATACTCTTCTTTGAATTTTTCCCTTGATGTATCAAGTTTGGCATCAGACTTACCAAATGACAATAATTTATATATCTGAACACATAATTCTGAGCCAAGGTCAAATCCCAATAGACTACTTGCAATTTGAATGACCAAATCTATTATAGCACCAGTACCGGTTGACATGATACCTTTCCAGAATCTCGCTATCAATTGCATCTTCCAGTCAACATCTTTCTTATTGACCTGAAAAACTTGAGCTGGGTTGGTGTTAAGTGCACCTAGTGCACCCCATGCAACATCAGATAATAATAAAGTGGATGTCGCAGCTGACAATTTTGACATAACTTGAGCAACTTTGGGACCAAATCTCTTTACTACCTTTTCAGACAACGACGATGCCATCTTTCCAAGTAACTGGGACAGCTTACCACCCATTTTGGAATTGTGCTTAAGTAGAAAATCATCAATTTTTGTCTTTAAGAAAGTAACCGCCTTTTTAGCAAGATCAATGAATTTACTGATGACACCACCAGAATTGGCAGCAGTGACAACCTTGTCTTTTGCCTTACCTGCTATTTTGGTAAGAGATTCAGCTCCCTTATTGGCAACAGTCATAACCGCACCAATTTTCTTATTGTCAATATCCTTAGTTGCAATCTTAGCAGCATTTTTTATACCGGAAGCTTTATACGTCGTATATGCTGTTTGCCAAGCTTTCCCCTTGGCAATAGCTCTAGGAATCTTAATAATTGTAGCTCTGGTAGCATTTACCATTGCACCAGACAATTGTGTCCATTCACGTACGTTATGTGCTTTGCCTGTCCTAGAGTCAACTATGGTGCGTGTAGGCATGAGTAAGTTTCCAACAGCACCAAGTGCCGATGTTTCACCTGATTCTGCTACACTTGGAACACCGTTTTCATCTAGTACCACAGTACCATTTTTACCTAATTCAAATCCGCTACCACTTCCACTATTTTTATAGAATATACTCCTAAGAGAATTGGCTAGACCTTTAACAATATCAGGTATTACCTTAACAACAGCATTTGCAATCCAACCAGCTATCTTTGAAAAGTTCTTAATTATAAACGGTGCAAGTAAAATAAGAGTACCTGTCAAAATACCTTTGAGTCCAAAAATACTATTCCATATACTATGGTGTGTCTCAGTAGTGGCATTAAGATTAGATAATGCAGATGTTACCTTAGTTCTATATTCAGCATCTTCAGCAGCCTTATCATCTATTGCTTGTTTAGCTCTAATAGCATCCTCACTATTTTTAGCGATTCTGGTAGTTAATTCATCTTCTTCTTTGATTTTTCTACCATCATTACCAAACAGTGTAAGATTCATACGCTGTGAGCCAGAACCTCCTCGACCTACAGCCGTACCGAGTTTACCAGATGCAATTAACGCTATTTTTTCAAACAACTTAACAGACTTATCCCCAAATCCATTAACATGAGTGACATCATCAACCACTTTAACTTGGTCAAGAACACCACCTACCACGTATACTGGCTTGGCTTTGGATTTAAGCATTTTCATCTTTACAGAGTTAATAGTTCCACCAACTCTGCTTCCGATAGCACTACTTATTCCAAATAATACATTTCCTGCTTCTCCAAGTAAACTCCCTAATAAACCGGCTCCGCCTTGTAGTACTTTACCAGCACCACCAAGAACACGACCACCTAGTTTACCAGCGCCCCATAAGAGGTTCCCCACGCCAGCAAGCGTAGTCCCAACAAATTCTCCAAAACCTTTCGCTGCATTGAATAGTGTTCTACCAATACTTGCGACGCCGGATATAAGAGTAGTTGCTGCTAAATGCAATCCATCTCCAACAAGTTTTACAGTCTGGAATAATGCATTACCTATAGCCGGACCAATCATCTTGGTGATATTGACCATTAGTCTGGTGATATTTACAGGTATTTCAAGTAAAGATGATGCTGCTTTACCAATACCGGTTACAAGCGAAGTTGCACCACGTACAATAGCACCAGCTGCATTTTTCACTGACTCAAACATACCTACGCCGATATCTCTCATTGCAATAAATGGTGCTAATGATAAACCTTTAAGTGCTTTTAACTGTCTATTGAATTTAGTTTTGAACTTACCAAAAAATCCCTGATAAGTTTTATTATTATCTCCCCTGATATCTTCATCTCGTTCCCCGAAATGCTTTAATAGGAGTCTGTATATTTTATTTACGTTGCTCCCAACGCCATTAAGCTGACCGTGTACAGAGTCTGCAATATCATTAACATTTGACGCAAGTTTTGTTTGTGCTCTCTGTTCATTTCTATTGGACCTTCTGGCCGACAATCGATTGTTAAATGTCAGCTTAGGTTCACTATTATAATCATATTCATCAAACGAGAATCGATTTAATGTACGTCGTATCGAATCACGACGAATGTCATCGAAACGATTTTTTGGTCTAGGCTCAGATAAGTCTCCACGAATAAACCTAGATGTCTCTTTATTTTGAGAAAGGGAATATTCATTATCTGTCGCACTGAAGGAAGACCCTTTTATCTTGGACAATATCCCAGATAAAATATTCTTAATATTATCCAGCAAACTGTTGGTCTTGCTACTGTGATCATTCTCATTGTTGATCACTGTATCAATTTTACTGGAAATCTTAGTTGTTTCACCTGCACTGGTGTTAGTGTTATTGTCGATTTTATCAAGAGGTTTACTCAGATTAGATACTTCTGCTTGAACCCCTGCAACCGTTCCCGGTTTTGCTTTATTAAGCTTGCTTTGTTTCTTTTTCCAGTTACCGTTGCTATATTTAGCATTGATTTCTGCTAAACGTTTCTCATGTTCACTAGCATATTGCTCTTTAAGCTGGTTATCGATACTCTTTGGATTCTTGTCAGGAGAAGCATATCTTCCAGCCCCTCTCCAACCCCATCTACCAGCTTCTCTAGTTTCTTTACTAAGGGCCGCTATATTTCCAGATCCTAGGGCTTTAGCACCAGACCACAATCCTGATAACACTCCCTTGATTCCACCACCAGCGTTGGCTCTACTGGTCGCAAATGCAGTCTTGGCATCTCCCCACGCCTGTTTACTTCTCTCAACAGATGCTTCGTTGGCACCCCGACGTTTATCACCAACAAATATACTCTGGCCAATCCATCCAATTGCTCTGAATGGGGACGATATAACACTACCGATGACACGAGTAACCACACCAAATATACCACCAGCTATTTTCTTCAATGGTGTGATAATCCATTTGTCTATGGTATCACCGAGAGGTTTTGTGACCGTGTCGTGAAACTTCTTACCGATGTCACTAACCATATCTTTAAAACTACTAGCGACATATTCTCCAGCTTCGGTAAATTTATTTGTAATCGGAGCAATGGCTGTTGCTAAAGGACGAACCATCTTATCCTTTACAAAAAACATAAAATCAGCTTGTGCCATTTCTACTGTCTTGGCTAATGGCGTCAATATCTTTTTATCCATATAGCCTTTGAACCGTCCAAATAAACCACCGTTGCGCTTACCTGTCTCTTCGTCAACTTCCCCGAACAACATAGACTTGAACTTTTCCGTATTCATTGCTATTGATGTCGCAGAACCTAACATAGCTCCCACAATAGGACCGCCAGGTAAGAAGAATGAACCCATGATACCAAGACCTGCTCCCATGGATGCATCAAGTGCAAGTCCTTTAAGATTCTTATTCTTTCCGAATATATCTTTAAACTTCTTAGTAAGTCCACCAGTTGGGTTATCTTTATCCCCATCAACACCATAAAGCATAGTGTTGAATAATCCTGCTCTGTGTGCTAATGATATTGCACCACCAGCAAGAGCTCCACCTATAGGACCACCTGGGAAAAACATGGCCGGTAATAAACCAAATGATGATACCAATCCGGCGAATGCACCAAGTTTAATACCGGTTTTATTATCACCAACAAAATCAATTATTTCCTTAGAGATAATTCCACCAGTACGTTTTCCATCCTCATCAACTGGTCCAAATAATTTGTCTTTGAGTGTATTTGACTGGGTTACCATAGCAATACCGGTACCCAACAACGCTCCACCTATAGGTCCACCAGGTAAGAATATAGAACCAAGTATGCCCAGTTTACCAGATAATAAACCAGTTCCGACTGCTCCTAATACGGCACCAGCACCAAGCTTACCACTCTTGCCCTTCATTTCATTAGCAAAAGAAGTTACCCCATCTTTAACCGTATTAATCTTATCGCCTTCAGTTCTCTCGCCCAGTAATAAATCAGTCCACTCGTCGAATCGTTTCTTTGTATGACTCCAAACACTCTTTAATCCAGTGGATGCAGCTTCTCTAAATGATAATCTTCCGCCACCTTTACCTTTATTATCTAACCCAAGAGTAGTATAAATGGAGTCCGATATACGTAACCCAATTTTCTTCAAATTACCAAATACAGAGTTATCCTGCTCTATTGGTAACGATTTTCCATCTGACCCTTTCTTTCCTACGATACTCTCTTTGACACGAACACCAACATCTTTTAACTCATTTAAAGTATTTGAAAATAATCCGCCGTCATAACCAACACTACCATCTGGATTCTTTATCTTTTTCCCAAAGAATATGCCAGATACTTTATCTTTTATTCTGGATGCTTTGTCCTTAAACCCTTTAAATATTTCAGATTGTTTTAATTTAGTTATAATACCATTATCACCAAACAATATATCGTCTATTGGCTTAAGTATCTTATCATTTACAAACGCACCGACCTTCTTGAACTGAAGTTTCATACCAGCCCAAATGTAATCAAAGGCAGCACCTAATCCTTTTCGACCTTTATCACCACCAAAAAGAATTGTATAAATAAACTCATTTGCTGTATTCAGCGTAGTTTGTGCAATGGCAGATGACTTGTTAATGGTTGCAGATATTCCGCGCATCCATTTTCCAATAGTTCCCGGAGCAGTGCTAAACTTTTCAAATATTGACTTCTTTCGAGTTCCACGCTCTTCATCGACTACACCAGAGAAATATCTCTGTGAGTTGGTAATCATGGTCTCATCGTTGAAATCTACATCTGAATCTAAGTCTAATTTCCCACTATCTAAATCCTTAATACGAGTGGCCTCGGGTGTTGTGTGCATGATACTACGTTCCCGTCTAAACTGGTTTTGCTCCTCATCAAGAAGATCATTGTATAATCCAGTTGGAGAACTCCCATCACCAGGAGTTATACCCCCAGTATTACCCAAGACATTTACATTTATACCACCTGTAAGGGTTTTAAGAATCTCTCTCAGATAATACGTAGGTTTATGACCGTATTTATCTACTAGTGGGCCACGACTATCTGATACCCGTGTACCACCATAATAACCTTTGCGTTTTAGATGAATGGTGGCATTATCGAAATATTCAAGTCCGTTATCAATTAGATTATCATTATATTTAAGCTGATTTGCTTCCCTTTCAGATGTCATTCGGCTGACATTATTTCTAGCCTCCTGCACACTCCGACCAAACATCCTAATGTTTTCAGAACCAAGACCAGCTCTGTGTCTACCTTCGAGCGCATTTCTTATGATATCCGCACTACGTCTATCATTTGGCATATCAAGCAATTCTGAGATATAATCTGTTATCTCACCAAAATCGCCTTTCCCAACTTTCTTTCTGTAATTGGGAATACCACCAACATCAACCATTCTACTAAGAAAAGTTTTAAAATCATTTTCTATAGCAGTAAGTTGTTCTTCAGTTGCGGCAGTATACGTCTTAGAAAGCATTTCGTTAAACTGACTGATATCTGTTGAGAACGGAGAAAGTTTCTCATACTCAAGGTCAGATTTATGCTTTTCTTTAATCTCTGATAATGTCCTATATACACCCTCATTGTAATCAAAAGCAAATTCTTCTTTGCCAGTTAATGCGGATGCAATCTGTCTAAGATATGTCGGTATTACATCATTGATAGTTCTATGTGTTATACCATCAAATGGCACGGGGCCTTTTTCATAATTTCTTTTGTCCACCTTGGTATTCATTTTATTACGAATACCAAATATACTAGCTAACGCACTAAGTACAGGATTAGCACTGTCTTCTTGGCTACCCAGTTTAGTCAATGCGGTTATAGTAAATTCACCAACGGACCTATCAAGTTCCTTCATAGAACGCTGAACCATGTTTGGAATAAACTGTTCAGCAATGTTCTTTGCTATACTCCTAAGCGGAATTTGAACAATGCTACCAAGAGTATCAGTCTGCTCAAACAACGCATTCTTTACTTGGGATGCAACGAAGTCGTTATCAACCCAATTACCAAAATTCTTTTTAACGAATTTTTTATAGTCGGAGATACTTATTGTACCACCAGAAAACATATCAAGCACATTAGGTACATCTTTTGCATCTCTAATGGCACTGGCTGCTGCCCCAACAGCAGTTTGCTGTTTAATGATATCAAGGGAATCGGCCATTCTGGTATACAATGCCAATGAATCATCATAATATTTACCAGATATTGCAGAAAATTTATCGATTGATGATGCAATAGTAGTTCCCGTATCAGATATTGTCTGATTTATGACGGTCATACCTTTATTGACATCGTTACCAATCCTATTCATTATTGCCAAGCTTACCTGTGTATTAGCCTTTCCTGCATCGACTAATATACCAACGCCTTTAGCTGCTACCTGTGTCTGTAGTTCAGTTGCCTTTACAATAGCGCTATCGGGTCCAATATTGTTGACCAACGTAATCCGTGTTGCTTCGTTGCGACCTTTATGAGAACGATTTATACTAACAGACGCTCCGTCGTCATCAGATTCAAGATTAGCATCAAAATCTTCAGTACTGTCAAAATCGTCATCATCGAATTCCATGGCCTTTTCAGCATATGCCAATTCCCGACTTCTATTATAAAAGTCACCAGATTTAAAGTCGGCAATGGTATTCTGAATTGCTTCTTTAGTCAACTGTCCATAGATAGATTCATTGAAAGCTGACTTAAGTTTTCCTCGTTGAGTGCCTAAGTTCCTAATTGAGTCTTTGATGTCTGTCGCTGATTGTGCTGCCGATTGCCCTAACTCTACTGTATTGGGCATCATATCCTTGATGATGTCCATAGATGAGTATCCAACTGATTTTATAGCATTAGACAACCAAGACCCAGCTTTTACTGGAACTCGTCGACTAGATTTTATACCCTTTTGGAGTAGTCGTTCTAAGTCTTTCATGTTACTAGCCATTTACTCTATCTCCTTTCTTGATTAGTTAATCACTTGTGGAAGATAGGGTTGGCTGGTTTAAAACAACAAAAAAAGATAGGAATATGCTATAGCATATTCCTATCTTACAAAAAATATATGATGCTAGTGGAATCGTTATTATCCACTAGCATCATAACGCCGCTTACTTATTTTGTATTTACGCCTGTTTATGCTTACGATTGTCCGGGCACTTAGATTTAACCCTGTACCGACGATGCTCGTCATACACGGATGTAACCTTAACACCAGGCTGCTTCGGAACCAAAGACGAACGTGTGGTCGGCTCTTTGATTTCTTCGATGTAGATTGAACCCTGAAGGTCTTCTCTTCTACCAAACGCAAACACTCGGCCGGTGTCGAGGAATTCCTCAATCATGTCACCAACAACAGGGTACAATGGAAGAGTGCTGAACTGATGATTCTCAATCAGTTTTGCCGTCTCTGCCGCATCCAGACCTGCGTCTTTTGCAATTCCGCCAATCATTGTCTTTCTTAAATCCCTAACCGGGGTAGTCTGAATCATATTCGGCTTGCCGTTATGCTCAGAGTACACCATGTCCTGATAATCCGGGTCGTTCAGAAGTGCCGTACCAATCTCGTTAAACAATTTTTTATTTTTAGTCCTCTTTGGACTTGTACCATTAGCCGGTGCAGCTGCTTTGATTAATTCTGCTTTAGCCTCAGCAAATTTTCCCATTGCTAGAACCTCCTTAATTTTTATAATATTCGGTTATTCGAGTGTTATATACATAATTATTTATTATGCACAAATATCACACCTTTCAGACTTTATTACAAAACCGAATAGTCGTCATCATAAGGATCCGGCACTTCTTTAATTCTATTCCTACTTCTAACATTTTCAAACACTCTCAAATCATGCTCTGTTAAATATTTCTCGGCTGGTATACTCTCACTATACAATCTTCCAGTTCTATAAATAGAATACTGACAGCCAGAGCACTCATATTCTTCAAACTGTGAGCACATTTCACATTCCATACAGTTGTCACATATTTCAGGGTCATACTTATCCCCTCTTAACTTAGAACAAAACTCACATATATAAGGCTTTTCATCTTCTGCACGAATTTCCCCATCCTCTGAAATTCTTGAGAAGGATTTCTTTATAGGGACACAATCTTTTGATTCCTGATACCTGGCCTCTTCATCAGCAGACCTTGCTTTGAATCTTGAATATTTTCTACCATTATATCTATCTCTCACAGCCAATTCCAACGGCGGTTCTTTACCCAGCTTAGTATACTCTTTAACTATTGCATCCATTATAATGTCAATATTAAAGCTCTGATAAGTTAAATCTAGTGGTTTACCTATCGACATTTGTATCACCTCCAACAGTCATGCCTTGGGCCATCATCAAATGGGTTCTGAAATAATGATTGGACTTTAAGGTGAGACTTTGTGCAACATAAAGTTTCAATAGATGATTTTTAAAGAAGCTCTGTTCTTTTTCATTCATGGAAAATTCATCCACGAGCTTATGATATAATATTTCTGCTATTCTTTTAGTATTCGCCAAATCTCCCATTTCTGGATTATTTGTCGGTAATTCCAACTTGATGTGTATATGTCTGTCCATACACATCAACAATCTTTTGTAAGAATCGTGTTTAAGTACATCATTGTTAAATCCTACAAATGTCGTTTTTTCTAGTGTCATCATTCAAACCCTCCTTATTTTAAATCCTCATAGCACACACTACCGTACTTTAATTTTCTATAGCGGTAATATGAAACTACTTCACTTATTGAAAAATGTCGACGTGTAAAACCATATGAGTCATAAGGTTCGACCGTTACAATTATTTCGTGGGTGGGTCCACCTTCATTGCGAAACACAATTGACATTTTCCTAGAATCTCCCAATTTCCTAACGTGCCAATAACCACCCTGTATCTGATATCCTCTGGGGATATTCTCAAATACCTTTTCTCTAATAAACTTATTATCGATCCTATTTAACGTGAAAATGACCAGCTTAATACATATATTTCGTTTTCTAGCCGCTATCACTTTAGCACGAAGCACCCTCATTGCTTCAATATCAATCGCTCTGGCATCTGTGAAAAATAAATTTATTGACCTAAGATTACTCTCGTCCAATAAAAGAATATCAGTGTAATCATACGAATCAAAATCTACGTAATACCTTGAATTACTTGTGGCCGCTATCTTCATTGTCAACATCCTCCTATTTTTTATTTAATGTGCCGTCGTAAATTTGGTATATTTTTTCTCTTTCCTTCCACCCTGTTGATTGGTCATGTACAAATATACATTCACGACACGTTTCGTCCTTCATTTTAACAATACGTATTTCGTGGCATGAACAGACATAGCATGTATAATTAAGAGTATTATTTATAGAATAATCGTAATACATTGGTGGTAATTTATCCATAAGTTGTTCTGGTGTCATACAACCCATTGGAAATATTGTCAGTTGAGATTTTATCCTGGATGATGCTTTACCGGAAAACCCCCGATTTTTGTCAAATATACACAATTCCTTAATACAAGACATATGGGTGCCATGTTTATTAGTTACAAATATAAGTATCTTTCTGATATTCTCTGGATTAAGTCGTTTTATTTCAACTAAATCATGTTCATCAAAATCCAGATACAACCTCTTATTGTTAATTACCATTAATCTCATTATAAATTCCTCCTTAGTTTATCACATTTACTTTATGATAATATATATGCAAAATAATAGAACAAGAGACAACAAACATCTCTTGTTCTATTGTATATTTAATTATTCAAAACCAAAATTTTTTATATCCTCGTGCGTCTCATCTCTCTGTTTAATGATTTCCTTTTTTAAATCATTGTAAGCTTTTTTAACATCTGGGTCCATGGGCTCAAATTTTAAATCCGCCGCACCATCACCGTCCACCCAAACATTGAAACTAGTCGAATGACCGATGTTGGAACATATTTCCATCCATGCAAGCATCTTGAGAAACATGCTACTACAATTCTTTGTTTTGACATCTATCTTCATCAATTACCTCCTAATAAAAGTTTTTCTCCAGGGTAAATTAACCTTGTTGACATAAGACAATTGTTAATATTGTCAATACTCACGTTATGCTCATCTGAAATATCTAATTTGGCTCTCAATGAATTAATATCGTATCCGCTTGAACCATATATAACAATATCTCCTGGAGAATAATATTTATTTGCCTTCAAGTATCCATCGTCCGATTCTCCTAAATCAAACACAGATTCGATTACAGCAAAAAGGTCATCTGAAATTTCAACTGATTCAGATACCTTTTGATTAGAATGGTCCATGTACGGATTTTCCCTCCGTGCTTTCTCATTCCAGGATTCTCCGGTGAGAATCTCATACTGCTTTCTCTTTACTTCAATTAAACCTTTGTACATCAGCATCGATGGTTCAATTGATTGGGTACCACGTTGTAATATTGCACTCGGTGCTTGAAGCAATGATATTTCTTCATATGGTCTAAATTCAGTGTAAGGTTCAAATCCTTCGGGAATCATATCTCCAAGGGTTGCCTTATTGGCTGTCTGATGAACCAACTTATCACCATCAGACAACTCATCAAGATAGGTTATAAAGAATTTGAACATAACAGCATCTGTTACATCCTCCCCGTCAATCTTACCATACTGGTCCGGTTGCACGACACCAACTGGTCTATTCATTAAACATCCAGCTTTATATGGTGAATTGCCTTTTCCTGGGTCGATAGAGTCGAGATGCCTACTTCTCGACACATCACTGGACTGGCAAGCCTTTACCACTTTGGCCAGTGATGGAGACATTTCCTCAAGAGGTACTGTGGGATAACACAGGATATCATCAATACGGCCATCGTACTTAGATGTTATTCTGGTTTTACCTAAACTTACAATAGCCTCATGTAAATCATCTCTGATACCAGCTAATAACTTATTCATTTCTGAATCATTGTATGATGTTTCAAATCTGATTAACTCGTCACCAACTCTAACAGAAGAACCTATCTTCACAATATAGTCAACGTTAGAGTTCTTACCAATAATCACCTTCTTACACATGGTAATTTCGGATGACATGTCTTTGGATAACTTTTTGGTAAACTGGTCTGAATCCTCATATGTTGCAGGACTTGACATTATTGCAGTTTTTACCAGTGTACCTATAGTCAATCTATTTCCGAAGAACTCATTATCATTGTAAAAATATGGGTCGAATGCAAGAATCGCATCTTTCTTAAATGAATCCCCTGCCTTAAATGATGTAACCAACTGATTCTTTAAATACATACCAGCCCCACCATTTTTTGCCATTTTAGGATACAAATCAATACATCTCTTAGTACCATCTTTGTATTGGATAGTCATAAGTTTCTTTGTATTATCGATAGATAGTACCTTACCCGATTTCTTAGCAACCACAGAATAATCATCTGATGTTCTATATTGAATAGTTGCATCCATACCGTTTGAAATTAACATCGGGGATTGTGATTTAACTGGAATAACGTGACCTCTTTGTTTTGTAGCCATTGCCGTACGAACTGGGTCATCGTGAAGAAGACCACTTGGGTTTAATAACTCAAGAGCAGTTTCAATCTCAACATCTTCAAGTTTATCGAAGTCTTTAGGGTCAGTTAATTCAACCATACCTCTAGCATTGATAATCTTGGGTTCGACAACAAGATGTCTCTCTTTTCCACAATTCTTGGCGTTATCTGTAGAAACGCCAACGATTCCCATCATAGAATCATCGTACACACGTTTATCCTGCTTATATGCCTCGTCGTTATTCATGCCAGCATACCCCTTCATAGAAGCAAGATAATTCATCTTTACCTCTGTCATAGGACCAAGATACGGATAATCTTGAACAGTTGGTAACTTTTGTAATGCTTTGATTACACAATCTGGGTCAACTGACATTTTAACAGGGTTACTGTTCCTTGCAGTTGCCCTATATCGTGCATATGCGATTGACAACTGCTTGTATAATATTGCTGCAACAATCTCATTATTCCTAAGACGATAATTTGAAAAATGTAAGTCGGTTCTGTACTGATTGTCAGCAAGAAGATTGTTAGCATATATGATCAGTGATACTACGTCTGTAGGCAATGATAAAATTACCAATAACTTCAATGTGATTGGGTCAATTAAGAAGTCATAGAAATTCACAAGGGCTCCTGCGATATATCCATCACCTGTAATTTCTGTTAATATATCGATATATGATTGCTGGTTATCCAAATCAGCAATACTGTAATTTGCAGTTGTAAATGCGTTGAGGCCGTTAAACATGATACACGCTTCCATATCAGACATAGGATATCTGAGATACCCGTCCTCAAACCGAATGTATATATAATTCTCTTTACTGGATTTTTTATCAACAAATTCAACATTCTTGTCACCAAACTTACGAATGACCTGAGTCAACCCCTCAAAGAAGCAAAGTAATACGATAGTTGGTATCTCTTTTCTCATGATGGTGGTAGTGGTGTAGATATATTTCTTACCAGCACTCATTTGTTTGAACTCATCGTACTTATCTGGGTTAACCGTCGTTAAGATAAGAGTAACCATGTCAACGTGGTCTGGGTTATTTCTGTCATAATAAATAGGTTCAATCTTTGAACCAATTTTACTATAACCTATAAGTATCCTGTCTAATGTTGATTCAAACTTATGATCAGTTTCGTCCATCAACTGTTCTACGTTAAATACAAAACGATATTTACCAGAAGAGATAGTGTTATATCTCACCGCGAGGTTGTCATATTCAAGACAAGTCAATTCGCCCTTATTTGCTTCAGAGTTATCTCCTCTGACGACAGTCCACCCATTATTTGGTGCCTCAACCAGTTTCTTAAATCTTTCAACGTTGGGGTTAAACTTCGTACCTTTTCTAACAATGGTCAACTTGTTATAGTTAGTATTGATACGTACAGTATCATTGTCTGTTTTGATTACTGGCATAGCTGTAATCTGTGTCTCGATTGTCTTAGTTCCACCATTGATATACAATTTCTGGTCATCAATGTATTTTGGTAAGTTTACTTTTATAGTGTGACGCCTTCTTAACTCATCCTCAAAAACAACAGTATATGTTTCCTTAAGATTAAGAGTATCAGAACTATCAGCTGATTTAACACTAACAACATTCATATCTATGGTTTTACCATTAAACATTGTGAAGACATCAGCTATATCTTTTTCAGCTAATGTATCATTGTATGTCTTTTGGAAATTGTAATATCTCACTTTCTTTATAGGTTCATTTATGGTTGGAGCATCTTCTATTTCAACCGTTTCAACCTTAGGAATCTCAACATCTTTAACCAATTCCCCTAGAGTACGACTTTTAATCATTATATTTTTCTGTCGTTCTCTTAGTAATCGGTCTCTTTTCGTAGAAGCCCTACTTTTAGTTCCCTTATTTGAATCTATAATTACTTTGGCCAATTCAGCTTTCAATTGTTCGTCATCATCGGCATTGTTGATAATAGATGCGACAGTTTCATCGTTTTCATCTGATGCATCTATATCTACCGCGTCAATTTTTTCTTTAATCGTTTTAACCACTTTTGAATCAGGTGTTACTATGTCGACCGGCGTATTATGCGCGGTTGTATCATCTTCCGGGACATCCTTTGCCGATTCATCATCCTCATCAAATTCAACTGGTATTATATCATCCACCTTACCAGTAAATGCTGCATTTACTTGGTTAGAGATAATTTCGTTATCAATCTTATCAATAACTGCGTTTGTACTAACATCAGGTTTAAGTTTGACAATATAGTTATGGAGACGATTGTAATTTTCTTTAAGCATATCGTTTGTCATATTGAACTTAAGGTAACCTCTTGACGTATAAAACAAAATGTCGTACGTACCCCTATATCGTTCAATCAATTTTGGCCGCTTCTTAAGTAATAAACTTAAATAAGTAAGCATGTGGTATGAATTCAAAGATTCTTGCCCTTTGTACTCATCCAAATCAATGAATATAGTTTTTCCATCATATATGCCTTTGGATGTATTCATGTTTGTCGACATAAGTTTATCCACAGATGTAAAAAATATATCCATCTTTCTTAAATACTTTACTTTGGTCATTTTTGGATGCTGTTTCATAGCATCAATTATTGGGTTAATATCATACACCAAATTACGATATTTGGATTGCTCTAACGTAAAAGGTGTATTAATCCCTTCCACTTTTTCAGCAATTTCAGCTAATCTAATAACATGTTCGCGTCTAGCAATAGACCTAGTTTTACCTGTGTTTGGTATACCTGGTCCTTTAAATGCTTTAAATAATGACAAGTAGTCATAGTAATATGTGTTATACATCTTACCGATATTACTTATTTTGGGATGCCCGTTGTTGAGAATCTTGGCAATTCCATCCAGTGAAGTGTTCATAAAATATATTATTTTTCCATGTCTCCTATCATTCACATCAAATGGTAGTTTTAATTTGTCTCTGGTGATTCGCATATCAACAACATCTGTCAAATTACGAGCTTCCATAACCGAGACAAATTCTTCATATAGAACTAACTCCATATTTTCTCCTTCCCTTATGAGCTTATTAATGTTTTTAATGTTTTTAGATCAACAATTCCGCTGGGGTCGATATCATTATTCTTTTGATAATCTTTAACTGCCAGCATCGTTTGATAATCATAGAATGATGTTATGAAAAACCCATCACTTTTATAACCTCGTATCATGAGTTCATATTGTAGCCATCTAACTAGTTCCCCTTTATCACCGATTTGTGCAATGTTGTATGGATTGTGTTTTCCCCTAACAACATCATATTGAGTCAAACTATACTTGCGTATAAGTTTCATCAATTTTAAAGGAAGGGCTTTGTTTGATTTGTCAGTTAATCTACTATATGCCGATACACACTCATCTATGTTATTGATATGAATGAGTTCGTCATATTTTGGTTTAATCATAATCCGTTCAATGTAATCAATAACCGATTCTTTCCAAGACGAATATACCCTGTAGTGTACAACATTATTCACAGATTTACCAGTTATTGTATTAATAGTATCATTGACGACGTAACTTTCTCCTACCAACAATGGGGGACACTGTACATTGTATAGATTATTTGCTTTGATAGCAATATCAGACTTACCCCAATTGCTTAATATTGCAGCATGTGCTATCAAAATGGACGGTATGATTCTACCATCTAAGCAAACTTCATAGACAGCATCTTTTACGAGGTCAATAAATTCATTATTGGACATATTCAATTCCCCCTTCTTATCTAGTCACAAATATATTATGATTAAATAATTGTGGGGATAACAGTTTTATAATGGGATTAATCTCCCAGTGAATTTCTGTTTGTGCATCGTATTGGCAGAGACTGTATTTGAGAAATATTATTTGGGAAGAAACACCAAATAATACCTCAGCCACAAGCACACCGAATCATTACGCGATTATAGGAGTGAAGTATTCCACTCCTATAATTCAATTTACACAATAACATAATTTTAGGTCAACTTTCCATGAGTTACTTCTTCACAAATAGTATTATTCAAGGAATATGGAGATACATTTGATTGTATCTCCATATTCTTTATACAATGCAATTTAACTAATTATAAAACATATTTGTAGTGGATAAAAAGTAGCTTCCATATATATTTTATCTACAAACCTTCCATGACAAATACAACAATCAAAAAATAAAAAGAGGCAAGCTTCTATGATGATGGCTTGCCTCTTTTTATCATCGTTATGATATTCTCTATGCATCGTATTTATTATTCTATTAGTGTATTCCTTTTACAAGTAACTTAAAAAGTTACAGGGTTGCTAGGGGCTTTACGCAATTCTTCATTACCTAGCCTTTCTAGCGTGTCGATTGCTCGATTCACAAGGATGTTATTAATATAGTTTTGTTTACGAGTAACATCCCCCCTAGGGCGATCATCTCTATTCCGCTAGAGTCACCACCATCGGTGGCGTATGTACTAAAACCCATTTTCAGAATCCTCATTCTTACTTGTTGGTTTTATCGGTCATTTGACCTGAATGAATCGGGGTAAGTATTATTGTGGAAATGTGCTATCTGATATCATATTTACGTTTGCCTGAAGAGTATTTCGTCCTCCGTAAATAATAAGTTGACACAGATGCTCGGTGATACACATTAACATCACAATATCTGTCGTTCCCGTTCCTCAATGAATTGTAGTCTATAATCCTTTCTTGGCAGAACTATCCTCCCAAAATAAAACCATGTGTGACTTATCATGTGGGAAATATTAAGGACATACCTAGCCTCAAGAATCGGTGCACATTCTACTACTTTCTCCGTGAAAGCGAATATGGTTCCACCTAGACTTTTTCCAAATGAGCCTACTTTAATGAATCCAGATAAAACTGAGTCACGTTGAGATTCATAGTCCATTCGGGCAAATATTAAGAATATATAAACCTTAATATTATTTTTATGTGAATAGGTGTATAGAAATTTATTTGTACTATTTTATAATATATTTTTAATATTTTTTATGAATAAAAATAAGTTTTACTATAAAATAAAAAACCCTTACACAAGGGTGGTAGGGAGGGCATAGGTGCAATCGCACCGAAAGGGGTCGCGGGAGAGCCCCTCATATGGGATTCGGGGAACCCGCGACCCTATATCCCAGAGGTAGAGAGAGGGGGCTCGGAGCGAAAAGACAAACTTGCTCAGAAGGCCCCTGGCAAGGAAGTAAGTTCCATTTTATTCAATATTTTCTCATAGACGTATATATCAGCCGTGAGAAAATATTGAATATTTATTAATTTTAATGCGTAAATATACCTCTATTTTCTAATTATGACTAACTCAACTTAACTATAAATCAGTACAGGAATGTAACTAAAATGAAAGGAGATTTATGTGATATGAGTAAGTCAAAAATGTATAAGGAATCAATTAATTTACTATTTTTAACATTTCTGTCTGAAGAAGATTCACTTAAACAAATGGTAAGATTGGTTGACCTTAATACAAGAAGTATTGATGGGGAACTGGTTAGACAATATGAAGTACAATTAAGGAATCCTGGAACCTTGTGGGATGGTATTAATAAAAAATATAATTTTACCATCTCATTCAAAACAGAACGCAGCAATTTGCCAAAAGTTATCACTTTGAATTGCTCAAGGGGAAAGATTGAAAATGAAAAGTTGAAACTGTATGTTGGCGAAGGTAAGTATCTGAACGATACAGCAGAACTCAAAATCGAAATTAAGTCAATGATAGCTCTCATCAATACAATTCAAGACATGATTTCGACAGAGGATTCAATTGTAAATCAATTAAGTTGTGATAAGGAAGGGTGTATTAATTAAATGAAGTATAAAATTAATTTTTGTGAAACTGGAGATGCTTGGAAAGATTCCGTATTAAAATTATGCAGCGATAAAGCAGATGCTATAAATGGAGATAAGTTCATAGATGAACTTAATAAAATAATGGTTGAAGATGCAGTTTCTCAACACAACCAACAAAAAATTATTTATTACGAAAGTGAGTACAATGTAACTTGTATGGCACAAATGCGTAGATTGGTCAATATGTCGGCCCACGTTGCATCAGGATTAAATTTTGATACTGTTGCAGATATGATATTGTCTATGACATGTCGTGAAACTCTTTTGATGTTAACAAAATGGTTATCGAGATATAATCCTACTACATCAGATGATATATATTTTGTGGTTGCCAAAGGAACCAATTGTGACAAACTGACATGTTATTCCAATTACGATTTATCTTTTAATGTAGATGGAATGAGTATAGAATGTGTGGATATCAATAAATTATGGAAAGACATTTTACACGTCGTCAATATAGATGGGACCTTTTATCTCGACCCTGGGACAGATATGTTGCACAAAACTGCTGTGTATATGCATCCAATTGCAATATTTAAAGTTGACTTATTACAAAATGGTGATGATAATATGATTGTATATAATCAGTGTAATATCATCAATAAGCAGATGTCGATGGTTGAGTATATTACTATTGGAGCAACTATGTGCGGTGATGGATTTAAAGTTCAATGTATTAATCAATCACAACCTGTACAAATTAAAATTACCAACCCTACCATTTCTAACAATTCAATTATTGCTGAAACCAATGTTCCTAGGTGTGATGAAATTGAATTGCCGGAAGGATACACAATTGATACTATCGACATCACAGAAATTCGTGAAACAGCATATACGAAGGGTATACCATTTAATATAACTAAGCTCAATGGTAAAATTAAATTGACGTATACTCCTACTTCAGCATTGGTGCAAATCAGAATTTTTCTCATGAAACAGGCAAATGAGCTAATCAGTCACAATATTCCGGTTATTGTAAAATCATCGACCTTAACATCGTTTGATATCACGTTGAATCCTATAATATTTGACTGTGTTACAGCAAAACTTGACACTGAACGTGTATTTGTATACACAGGTACATATGACCCAGATAAAGATTTATATACGTGGACACCTGTGAAAATAGTCAACATAAAACTCGATGAACGTCCTACTGACATATTTACGTGTGGTAATTATACCATGGACAGTGAATATGTGGTGAAAATAACAATAAAACACAGGAATAATCCAACGAGGCAAAATCTGTATAAAATAGTTTTTGACGAAAAGGCTGTTATTGTTAGTCGTGATTCACAGGATTGTCCTAACGATATTCAATGTGTGACTAATAAATACGAAGATGCCTTTTTGTATGTACTTGGCGATGGTGAATACTATCCTAAGCACTTATGTGATTTGCTTAAATATAATAAACCATCAGTCAAAAAGTATCCAGTCATTAAAGAATTTAATATAACTAATTCCAAAATGACAGAAAATCACACGGATAGGATAGTTAGCATATTTGTCCCATTTGAAGAAAATGTCATGAAAGGACGCCAAACATATAGATTATCTGATATACACCATGATAGAATACATGTTTTTGTAACAACTAAACACACATTGACAAACAATAACCCATACTATACATATAAATCCATCAAGATACATTCGACTGTGCTCAATAATGATGGTATTGTAATAAATATGAATACATCTACTGCTGGTATAAGTAAAATATTTGTTGTGTATATTGGACGTGCGACTCATACATTGATTTTACCGGCAAGTATTTTTGTGAATGAACAACAGATGCTTTCTATTGATGGTGATACTGGTAAAGTAATTGATTTGGAAAGTGAGTTATCCAGAAACACTGAATTGAGTGAGGTGATTCTTGCTGACCATTTGATCAAAGCAACCATTAGTAGTATAACACCAACGACATTATCAGTCATATTGTATTTTAACTTACCTTCTAATTTCAACTTGGTCGTAGATGGTATCACATCATCTCTTATTTTTATAAGAGATATTTCAAATGGAATTCCAAGAGATTGGGAACGATTGTGTAATTGTAGCAATTTAATGTTTGATAAATTTGTCGATGATACTGTTGCAAATATTAACAAAGATACATATATACTGAGTTTTGATTTCTATAACCCCAATCCGTTATTCACACCACAGATGTATACGAATGGAGAAATAGAAATGAAAATAGTATTACGGACTGGAGATGTGCATGTGTTTAATGTCAATGGGGGAATTAGGAAGAAACTTATTAGTCAAGAGTTAACATTCTCTGGCAAATAATAATTTATAATAGGAGGGTATTTTTAATGAGTGAAAGTAATTTACCAGAAATATTATCAGACTTGAGAGCAGTCCCAAAATTGTTTGCTGAATTGGCATTCAATTATTCTCTCAATGTCGAGAAGGAGTGTCATGGTGTAATCAAAGTAGTTGAGGCATCAAGACGCCCCTTTATATCAAAACGGTTATTTTGTTTTGGAAGGACGTATGAAGAAGTGGAAACTCTTAGTAATAAAGAGATATCCCTTAGTTACTACAACGATTCTATAAAGAGAAGATATCTTGAAGGATATACTCGTATTTTGAACACAAGCGAAGTTCTTGTGGCTGATTATAAGCATGACCCGTTTGTCGAAAACAGAGCATTTACTTATCACGTGGAAATTTTTCCAGAACACCCATATATAGACAAAGATATCATTGCGGATATATTCAGAAGTGTTGGTTTTACTGTTACACCCAGTATTGTATCATACGGAGGATATGATGCTGTTATGAATTATGGTGGTGGAATAAATGCTATAATTATAAATAACAGTATGTCTGTAGAGGTACGTAGATTGCTTGCCAGACTGCTGGCGAGGATTCCAACAATTACTCTTGCTGAATATATAAGTAACGTAGACCTTCTTACTTTGTCAGATGAACTACTAATTGGTAAGGTAAGAGAATACAAAGAGAAACATTGTAGTCGAGACAGGTCAAGGAATGATGATTCCCCAACCATTGGCATTAAAACGTTAAGAAAATTAGTTGATGATTACAAATCAGTGAGATATTAAAAATATTAAGTAGTAGGATTGGGACATCCCAATCCTACTACTTATCAAGTTAATGTCTATTTTTCTTATGTCTCTGGCGATTGTTCTGGATTCCTGTCTGGTTGGAGGATTCGATAACGTCATCAGTTGTCTGACTATCTGTTACATCTTCCATCGCAGTTTCATCGTCAGCATCATTCTTATCGTCGGTTTCAATGACTTTCTCAGTCATTAAGCTGTCACTGGCACCAATGACATTATCTGTTTCGATTTCGGCTTCTGGAATAACACCATCAGCTGGTGGAGTCCCAGTAGTCTCTTCTTTTTTAGGCTCCTCGGCCACAACTGGCTTTGATATAATTGAGTTGTCTCTGTCGAAATTCTGAATAGTCAGTTCGATTTTCTGTCCTCCAGGTAAATGCTCTACAATATTGGCACCATCCTTTGTGAGCATTTGGAATATAACGGATGTCTCTTCCCTATATGGGGAAAGAATTGGTGCAAATACCCTACCACGACTGGTATATACGTACCCTCTACTGGTAACTGTAATTATTTTAGATTTCACTGGCATGTGTAATTGTCCTCCTTATACCATTTCTCCGTATTCGGGTATACAAGATTCAACAAGACTTTCTATATCATCTTCCACACCCTCATCATCTTCGGGAATCATGGCCAAAAGTTTTTCCATGTCCTTCTCTTCGTCATCAATCCCTAGACCGGCCATATCTGCTTCGATATCATCGTCATCTGACATTGATGCAAATTCATCACCGCCGACTATTGCAATAACATCATCGTCTACTGTATCCTCCATTGCCTCGAATAAAGATATAGACTGCTGTTCTGCTTTTTCTGTCTGCTGCATAGCCTCCATTAAGGCAGTAAAACCAAAATTCATATTTCCCATTAAGGTTGTTCTCCTTTCTTATTGATTACAGATTTAATAGCTTGTTTTCAACAATTAATATGAATTTTCCAATCCCTTTACATAACGCTCCAAGAGATAGATAGTTATTGGAATTAGTTCAAAGAAATACATATCATATTCAATTGATATGTGACTAAACCACTTTAAATCATCATCTGTGAATAATTTGATATCAAGAGAATTGTTAAAGTATCTGACAATGGATGCTTCTATGGGATTAAGACCCATGCAGTCATTGTCGATGATATTTTCAATGAATGGATAATTCATATGTTTGATACCAATACCTGTATTATCTTTATCTTGATGAACCTGTCTCATGTATGCAAACTCTTCTCCATAATATGCAAAAGGATTTACTGTACTTCTGGTGAAGTGAGTGGGTTCATAGTAGATATCCGTTTTAATATCTTTAATTTGTTTTGTTTCTATCGCTCTGTAGAATGTCAAATTGTACTTACTTCTGAACATATAATCCTGGTCGAGTACAACTATTGTGATGACATCTTTACCAAGTTCAAACATTTTTGAATGTATGATAAAGTTTGTAAGATATTGGTCGTACATAACATGACCATCTGCTGCTTCCCGATATATGACTGAGTTATATTTCTCACTATAGAACATGCATTTATATTGATAAACCAAATGGTCAATCATACTTTTCACATCTTTACATTTATCAAAAATTACATCCTCTATCACACAGTTATCATTTGTACCAATGCGGTCAAGGTCAACTTTGAAAGTTTTAACAACCTGTCTCTCCAGAGCGCTGGTTTGTGAATCGTCATCTATTTCAATCATATGCATATTTACTTTGTAAAATGAATGACTTTTGATAGATGATAACTGTACATTGTTAATCCTGAACAAAATTTTTCGTTCATTAAATTTTCCAAACCTGTATAAGTAATAATCGTATGGACTTGGTTTAAATGCGTTTGGTAATAATGTAACCTCAATATCAATATTAAGGTCAAATAAATTACCATCCCCTGTAGACAATTCAGGCACCAAATCCCTATTCATCCCATATGCAGGACAATTAATAATTTTATTATATCTGATTGGTGACTCTGGACCGAGTAGATGGTCAACGTTTATCTCACCAGTATCATTTTCAGACATAACGTCATTGTAGTTGAAATACGTACCTAGTACAGGAACCCCAACTCCCGATAAATAATGGGTGGTTTGGGTGTTGTATATTGTATTGATTATCTCTGTCGCATTTTGTATAATTGCATCAGATTCTGTTAAATACCCCAATTAGCTCACCTCTTTCTAAGATAATGGCCCTGTTTGTTGGGACTTATAATCATAGTATCTGTCAATGAATGCAACCAATGTTTCATACGCAGATACCAGACCAGCTCTATCGTCAAGAAAGATATTATAAAAAATTTTACTATGGTCACTGAAAATTTTCTTTGAACTATCTATATTTTCATTTACTTTATCCCATCTGATATTATGCTCAGCTAAATATTTCTTGACTTCATTATAATCAGATGGGTTTCTAGCAGTAAAACAAATCATTTTGATGTCCCTGATTTTAGAGCACTGTTGAAGAAGTTCAATCACTTGGTCACAAGATTCATTTCCATCTTGAGATGGGCAAACCGTTGAATCATAATCATATGCTACTATTAATTGGCCGTGCTCAATGAACTCTTTCCACATCCTCTCAATTACATTTTCTTTGATGAGATATGTGTCAAATGACAACCCCATCTCTTCAATAATAGGTTTCTCCATGATACCACGATCCCTCCTTTCTTCTGTTATGGAATTGTTCCTTAGGCACCTTGCGAGTGCATCACACATAGATTGAAAGATATCTATAATTATTGAAAATAAACTACGTTTGCCAGTTTTCAATGTATCATCTCCAATGCTTATGGTTGTTAAATCTCAGATAAAGATGTGCATCGTGTGGCTGTTAAACGCAAAATCTTCAACATCATCTCGCAATATTCGTTGTATATATCGAAATCTGTGGCAATGTCTGGATTTACGTCCTGAATAAACACTTTGAACGAGTTATCTAGTTTGTAATATGATACGGTCAATTTCACAATAAAGTTGACTCTCAGATACAAGGTGTTATGTCCTTTTGAAGAAAGCTCAATTCTTCTGTTGTATTTTCTTGATAAATACAATGCTGCCCCATGTAATATTTCAAATAAGTCGTAGATTGTCAATATCGGTGCCACTGTTATCATTTTTATCTTACCCTGCTGATGTCTTGTACCAATGGTAAATTTTGCATACCAGGTATCCAACATCCCATTTATATCATCTATTGTCCCACTTACGTCGGTTCCATTATTATGTAAAATCAAAATTGGTGTCGATTTATCATCGATGGTATACTGATAATCATTCCCTTGTAACATTATATCAATAATTGATTTTTCTATCGGGGAAAGCGGTTTGGTGATTTCCAGTATGGTTTCGTTGTTTTCTGTTACGTTATTTTGGTTTTTGATAAGTTTTAACATTCTATACATCTCCCTTTAATATTATTCGTTAGGATGCCTTTAGTTTTATCAATCGTGTGCAAAATATTATGATTTTACAATGCATGGGACAAAAGATATAACTGTAGACCGTAATAGTCTACAGTTATATCTTGATAATTGGTTAGTTGTAATATATGGTGTCATATAAACGCCGCTTTATTTAGCGCCAGGTCCTCCAGTAGGATTTTCGTTGCCGGGAGATGGTACACCAGTCGCAGGTCCGTATGGAACATAACCTGTGTCACCTTTAGTCCCATCAGGGTTTTCTGCCTCATTACCGGGAGACGGAACTCCTGTTGCTGGGCCATAAGGTACGAAATGACCGCAATCGGTATCTGGATGATTGTGAGGTACCTCATTGATTTTACAATTTACTGCATCGTGAGGTTCCTGTGCCTCATGAATTCCAGTGTTAACTTTAATATGCTCGCTCATATAAAATTCTCCTTTCGTAATTTATTGGTTAAACTCTTGTTGTGTTTGATAAAGCACTTTTGCATTATCAGAACAAAGATATAATCCAATGAATTAGGAGTTTTACAAAAAAATGAAAGGAGAATAGACAATGTCTCAGTTAAAAATTTACACAAATGCTCAGCATGAGATAAAGGCTCTGTATTATACAGATAACCCTGATTTAACAGAGTATGTTATTGACCGTACCAAGATTTTTGGTGCTCATTCAGACCCATATATTCTCGGGTACACGTATGAAGAAGTAAAAGATAGCAACGGGGTTGTGACATCCATCATATCAACGCCATATATGGACCAGCATTATCTGGAAGTTGTCGAGGAAGCAGTATTGTCTGCAACCGGCCGCAATTATATCATTGTAAACCATTCCACTTTAGAAGACCTCAGGGCTTTCCATAAGAAAGCAGTTGGGAATGTTGGTTCTGCTCTTATTGAGGCTGGGTTTGACCTTAACGGAAAACATTATTCATTAACAGTGTACGACCAGACAAGTATTGCGGCACTCTATAATGATGTTCAGTTTGGTGCTAAGGTCGTTGCTTGGCATGATGATGATGGGTCTTGTCGATTGATTACCGGAGATGAGATGCTTCAGATTGGGTCTATGGCAAAAGCTTACGTGTCATATCATCAGTCGAGAATCAACATGCTTGGCCAGATGATTAAAGATTGTAAAACCAAAAAGCAGGTTTTAGCTATCAATTACAAGACCCCATTGGACAGTGAAAGGGCTTCTCTGTTTGATAGCATTATGACTGGGCTCGGTATCACTGGAGAAGTCAGAACGTATTGCGATTCCTCTATTGATGCAGCGGGAGAAGTTCGGTGTGAGATTTACAGTACGAAAGGTTGTTTGATTGAACCTGAGCTTTATGACACAGAGCCGTTCTGTGAGGTTGAGGATGCAACTGCAACAACTGTATCCAAGACTGGTATTACAACTTTTAAGATTCCTGTCAAATTTGTTGATAGGGATAAGTTTGATAATGGTGTCACGTCATACAATATGTCAACCATAATCAAAAAATTAACGAAAGTTGACAACACGGTTAACGAAGAGCTTACCAATGACTTCGTTGTACAGTATTGCTATGACGCAGATACTGATAGCGCTTATTTACAGGTAATCATGACAAACAACAATGTTGTTTCTGTCCTTGTGCCTGTTCAGTCTGCTTACAATGAGTTGACTGATAAAGTGAACGCCAATGAAACCTTCTACTTGATTAAGACGGCAACCACGCAGATGGTTACCTACGATATGGAGCAGGTTAGAAACGCTCTTGGTATCGTAACCGAATAATGAAGAAGAGACTGCAAGTTTTTCCGCAGTCTCTTCTTCATCTTTATTACCATCTCTTATACCATGATAATTCCCCAAGAATTGGCTGAATGTACTCATCTCTCACTTGAACAACTGAAAAATATTTTGATTAACTTTGATTGGCTACGACCTAAATAAGAGACATTTTACTAATTACATTGACAAAGGATTCACGTGATATATACAAATCCGTTGTGTCCCCTGTCGTGTTGTAAGTTATGAGCTCTTCTCCATTCACGCTCTTGATATATACCATCTTTATTTCTTACACGAATAAAGAATGCCTCTTCTCTGAAACTTGCTTTGGTGTATACGTCTTTTTTGTAATTTACAACATCCGTATCCAATTAATGGATTAACTGAAGCATAGCTGTTGCCTTTTATGATGGCGTTATTGAGTGAGTTTTTGGTAGCATTTCTACCGGTTTGTCTTTGGGTAGTTCCCTCCGAGCATTAATCTCATCAAATTCCCTTGTGTTGTAATAATTTTCTCTTTGGAACATAGTAAATCTACCACAATTTACTTTCCTATTTCCAACGATTCACAGGAATAATATATTCAATGTGTGTCGAGATAAATGGATTTTTATATAACAAATAAAAATACAGAACCCAGAAATGATCATATGGAACATTTGGGTTCTGTACAAAAAAGAAAAGAGTATTAAATTACGCTGGATTTGTCAGTTTAGTGACTTGTCCCTTTTCTTCAAGCTCCTTTATTTGCTCAGGAGTCATTATCATAATCTGCTGTTGAGGTTGCTGTGGCTCAAATATACGACGTAACATAAGGAGTCTAACATGGTCTTTATATTCTGGTTTGACCATATAGTACATGTAAGATTCTAGTACATCGAACGTGTTCGTTGTCCTTCCTTCTATCTTGAAGTGTCTGAATCCGCTTTCTTTGTAAAATCCATATATCTCATCTACTTTAAGAATAGATTTTCTATTGGCCAAAGCTGTGTAGAAATCATCTCCTACATATTTACATGGACCAACATCGTTCCCATCTTCGGATACAATATGTCCAAAATGAATTTGGTCCCGGGCCATCTCTTTGTAATGCTTTATTCTATTCGGACAATCGTCACAACAATATGCATTGATTAAAATTTCGTATTTATCTGGGTTATCCAAAAAGAATATTTTTGGATTTCTGTTGAGGGCATAATCCAAAACAACCAAGTGGTAATTTCCTTCTTTTTGCTCTTTGATAACTGCATCTAAATTCTTAATCCTTTTTGTAGTGGATGAGAGTACCGGGTAATTTGGGTATGTCTCCCGTATGTATCTTTCAAGATCAGGTGAATTGACAAGAACCTGATTAAGGCCGTTGTCTCCCAACTTCATAATTTCGTTACAGTATGCGTCCCATACCAACTTATCGTCTATTAACGAGTTAGTGAAAGTGTGTCTCAACGGTATTCCGATATCATTAAACGCTTTATAGCATTGGATGATATCGTCCCTTGATACACATCCGCCTAACAATAACCTGCCTCCGTTCCAAATAGCTCCAGGGAAGGAACCGTATATGGAACCAATGGCAATGTTTGGATAGAAATATTCCGGATAATCTCTCATTAGGGTCGCCAACAGATAATTCATTCTGAAATGTTGAGAGTAGTCGGGTAAATGGAAATATACCATATCCTCCCCATTTCTCTCTTCAGTCGTGGTTGATTCCACAACAGTCTCATTCTCCATTAATTAATCCTCCTTCTAAGTTTATTATGATAATGTCTTTTTATAGATAATTTATTAGTGTTTAAATGTATATATTATTACATCTGAACCAACGAATTTGTAATAGAAAGGAGGATTAATCGTGACGTTTACTGAAAAAGTGGCTGTGTGGTTTTTGTTGTGTTCGATTATATTGTTTTCAATCAACAATATGTGAGGAATGGTAGATCACTTAAAATTTTTACATTAGGAGGAAATGATAAACATGGTTAATTTAGACGAATTAAAGATGCTTGATTATGAAGGGACATCGCACAAAGGCAATCTGTTAAAAAGTAACATAATTCCGATGTGGGCAGTTCAAATATTATTTGAACGTCCATTTGAGGATATTGATTCAATGCATCATTTTGTCGACATGAGGGATTGTTTCTGTGCAGATGGTATACACGTCGATACAATAGTGACTGACAAACACAGGGATACAACTGACGCAAAGCATAATAATCTGCAAAGGAAGATAATATATATTTGGCACAATGACGGTGAAAGTATCTACTATTACGATAGTGACGACGGTCTTATAATGTCGGCCGGTATATTGAATCCTGTACTATTTTCCAGAGTACAGTCCTGTCTTATCCGTGAGTTGTATGGTGATAAATTAAATATCATTCTTTATGATTCTATTGATGCACAGTTACGGCATAGTAGTTGGATCTCACTTCCAACAATATATGCATTGATACATGATGACCTCGATGACGCAACCATACTTGTACACGACAAAAAGGATGATGAACCTGCGGAATTAGATTGGTATGTCGTTGAAGGTATAATGTCACTCGGTACATACGATAGATATTTCCCGCTGTCAAAATCTGATTTGTTGTTTGCTGACCTGAGCTTTGATATCAAGAAATATACCGTTGGAGAATTTAAGACATGCACTGTTATTTTAGATGGGGATAATCCAATAGTTGCATTTTATCATAATAACATGAACATGAGAACGGATATGATGTGTTTCAGTGAAGATAAGTTTTGGATGTTATATGAGCAGTTAACTGCTAATTTTCAATAAATCATACAAAAGAAGGAAGGTATTAACTCAATGAGATGTGTATTGGAGGGTGTGTTTTTAGATGCATTGAATGTTAAAATAAAACACGACAGCCATCATTATGCAAACAGATATTTACGTGGAAGAAATGAAATAATTACAAAAAAACTTAATAATAAATTCTTTGGAAAATTTGTTTTTCCGTGGACGAAATTAAGTATCAACCAAGTTGATATGTTGTTGCATGAAAGAATGTTAATAAACAACACTACTCGTTCAAATCATTGGTATTCTGATAAGGGCTATATGCCTGAAAATTCAATAATGCCAATTGATATAAATACATTATAGGAGGATATAATAATATGCCAATTACAAGATTTAAAGCAGATGGTTTGGTTAAAGATGAGTCATCGTTGCCACCATCAATGCACCAACCAGTAACAGGCACACCAACACCAATCGATACAGAAAAAGTCACACCCAAGAGGATTAGTGACGATGTGAGTTCAGGTCATTCTATCAACGATAATGTACAACGTGCAATATCAACACCAGTGTCTCCTCGTCCTAACGTAGAGGAAATGGAACTTGGCTACTGCAAATCTAAGAAATTTGCAAAAGTTATGTGGTCTGAGGGTGTTGATACAATTGTCACAGATACTAATGTACTCGATGCTCCGGTGAATGAAGTTGATCACGGTGGTGATTTACCGATGATGGCCGTGAAAGATGCTACGACGATTTCCAATACACAACCAAGGGGTGTCGCATATAATTCAATTCCACTGCATACAATTACCCCACGGGCAGATAACAAGTATTTGAACAAGCTGGCCACTATGTTATGTCAGTTGCCTGACACAATCGATATCAGTGACATTATATCTGATGTTTTAACTGACAAAGATAAGGATGAGTTAATTACCTTGGCCCCTACTGACATGAAACCCAAACTGATACAGATTCTCTACATAAATGATTTACGTCAGCTTGGATGGGATGACCTTGACATGGATGAGTTGATTACCGGTAAATGGTCAGGCGATACTAGAGATAAAATAAAGGAAGAGTATACTGTTGTCATGAGACATGTTATCGATAAGTTGACGACACATAAGTTATTCTTAAAACACTTTATGGATAAAGTGTTTTAAGTGAATGATTATGGTATGTTACTTCTCACAATAGAGTCGTAACATACCATAATCTTTTTCTGATATTATATAAGAAGGTTAGAAAACTGTGTAGATGATTTCGACAACAAGGAGAGTTTGCACACAACTTTTTTCCACACAATTAACTTATGATATTGTTGGTGATTAGATACATATGAGTTAGTTTGGAAGCTCATATGCATCTAATCATACAATAACATTATGGACCAAGTTTGCACTCTATACAAAAACACACCAATGGAGAATTGGGGACGAAATCACCATTTAAGTAAAATTGTTTGTGAAAGTCCATAAAGCTTTAATGCTATGTTATCACCAATATCGTTTTATAGAAATGACCGTATTGAACAGACCCTTAATAGCAAAGAGAAAGGAGGATTGAATCCTAATGAATGAAATTATGCCTGATTTTAACAAACCTATCAAAATAGGAGACATGTCATTCGTATATAAAAATGTGTACCATCCTATTGTTTGGTTGGGAGAAGAACCTTATAGGCCAAGGGTTGAGTTATTGGCTATTAAGGATAGAAGGTATGTATTTTTAAGAAGATATGACAAAAATGACAGTGATGAAAACTACAAGTACAACTACAGGATACCTGGAGGCTCTGTAGACGCAGATTCAACCAAAGAGGAGCAGGCTAAAGCGGAGACCAACGAAGAGGGTTTGATAGAAGTAAAAGATGTTAAGTTTTCGGGAGTCTCCTATTATGAATTGTATAAGCCTGGGTTTTTACTTAAAGGCGGGGACATGCCTATTGAATACCGTGGTACAACGAACGACGTATTTGTTGCTAATTATGTCGGACCTTACGATAAAAAGTATGTCGAAGAAAAAGATCTGGATGATGATATGGCTGAGAACGGCAAGTTCCATAGCATAGTTACAGTTGCCAAAGATTTAAAACCAGAACATATAAGAGCTCTTTTGTATTCTGGTATGATTGACGATGATTTAGTTCAATTTCTTAGACGTATGACTAACGATAAGGATGATCCAGATGTCAATAAAAACAATCCGACACTCAACCCATTCAATAATAACATAAAAAGTGTTGATGGGGTTCATGTTACTGAAAGCGATATGGTTATACCTGGTGGTAGATTATATCATGCTTCCATTGTAAAAATCGATGAGTTTGAGGCCAGATCGTTAGACCTTGGTAACATAGACCAGAAACCTGGGTGGACAACGTTCTTTTTTGCAGATAGAACGTTAGCACTTCGATTCGGTCTAATGAGATTGATTCAAAATGTTACATGGGAATTATCCAATACAAGAACTAAGTCAGATTGGATAAATCTCAAATGTAGATGGTCGACTATTGACAAGAAACCATATGTTGACGCATCTAAGTTTAATCCGAATTTATTTTTGGATAAAGTTTTTTATATTCATACCGTTAATCCAGATGGGTTGGATGTCAGCGTTGGCAATGATGATAAAATACCAGAATACTCTATTCGGGAATCTGGTTACAAACCAGAGTGCGTAGAGGAGATACTGGTAGATGTGTCTTTGATGAGAGATAATCTTATTATCACGAACGAATTTGACAAATTCGATAAAGAAAGTAATGCGGCTCTCGATGATTATACCAGAGGGTATTATTCGGTTATGTTGAATAGGGATTACAACCAGGACCCAGTTGTTGAGAAATTAAAAGATGCAATTGATGCCGGAGAACTTAACCCTGGGGATGACATTGAAGAATACATGGAGGCAAACAATCTTAGTTTTGATGAAAGTAGCTTCATATCTAAACTCAATGCAATGAATGACGTTAGTGTAACCGAAGCTGTGTCGAAGGGATTGTATAAAACTGTTAAGCGAACGGTATCAAATACACGAGCCTTACAAAAGGTAATGAATGATACATTTGTTAAAGTTTACTCAGATAAAGAATTTAGAAAACGATTCATGACAGGTCTTAAAGTAGATAACAAAGCTATGTTTATTGAAGGTGGAAATATAGTTGAGACCGGTGACACTGAGGCTCTCAAGAGGAAATTGCTGACCCTGATTGACAGATTAAACACCGTCGAAGAACTTGAGTATTTGCAAGTTGAGTCGAAATATGCCCCCGCTCAGTTGAATGGGTGGAAGAAGGCTATACGTGATGGAAAACTGGATACTCCTTTAACTGAAGAATCAATAGATGAGTATATGCGTTGGTTGCGTAATGTATATTCAAAAGCACTATCTGATAAAATTAGAGAGCTTAAGAAAAAGGAAAAAGTGTCTGAGGGGATTGAATACATTGGCGATATACCACCTGTTATGGAATTTATCCTCACAAAGGATTATTTAGAGTATCACGCATACGAGTCTGGTATATTGTTTGATGATAATACGATGCTTTGCATGCGAAAAGGTAATGTTGGCACAATCGAAACAGCGTTGACATCAAAAGAGCGAAAAAGCTTGGATGACTCAGATTACGGGTTACCAGAATTAAAGAAGTACCCTATGCCTGATGAAAAGCACGTAAGGGCAGCGGTAAGGTTTTTTAATTACGTTGAACCTGAAAAAGAAGTGGAACTTGCTCGCAATATCAATAAGAAGATTAAGAAATTTGGTATGAAAGACCAAATCAAAGTATCCTCTAATAATCGTTTTAGTGAATACTATGACGGCCCAGTAACAGAATCAGACTTGGTGATTCCTGGTGTAATTGCAAGGGCTATTGATACAATGGATAGCGATGAGTTCATTCAGATAACCAATACCATCACTGACGATTTGCATTCTATGATATACTACGATATCGAAGAGATTAGTGGTAAACCGGCAGGAACCATTATGATATTTAAGGATCCCAATAATGTCGGCCATATCGTTTCTACAATCAATCGGCAAATGACTGGATTTGGTGTCATAAACAGATTGGTTGACAGGATGTTGACATCTTGGACAAATCTTGGTGTCGTATCATTAAGATGGTCAGTTAGCACGGATGTAGATAACATAGTGAGTATGTTAGATTCATATGGTTTCAAACAAATCGAGTCAGACGACCCTGAGTTATTTGAATATGAATTAGTTAACCAGACAATCAACCCAGATGCCATTAAAGTAGAGGAGTCTACTATAATTGAATGTAATCGTAATACGCTGTTCGCAAAATACTATGTATCGCCATATCCCATATGTGATAGCAATTGCTTTAGGGATAGTTTGGATGAAGCTATTGCTGATGTGATACCTAGGGATAACGGCATTTATTACGTTTACGGTAAATTATCTGATACAAAAGTGATTCCAATTGGTCGTATTTTATTAAATTCGGATAATTGGCAAATGAATGGGTGGTACGACTGTTTCAAACTATCGTCAGACGATATATCGGAACTTATTTCAACAATGAAGTGTTCTGTTGATGAAACAACTGCTATTGAATTGACAAAACATGTATTGGCAGGAAATCACGATTATGGTACAATTACTGTAGATGAATTCCATAATCAGTATATGAATATTTCTACTCCTGACCCAATGCAATATGTATCAGAGGCTCCAGGAGACAACGTTATGACACCCACCGATTATACACAGAATCAAACAACTGCAAATACAAATGAGGCTGACGACACTGGTAATATATCGTCGACAGACTATGGTGCTCAGGATAATACTGACAATGATCCATTATCTTCAAACACTGATACTTCCGAAGATGAGGATAGTCAGGATGCTGGAGAAGATGACATGATAGCCAATGATTATGGTGATACCGGGAATGATGATACAATGGTGTCCGATAACCAGGACGATGACGGGACGGTTATGGGCGATGAATCGTCACATGTTGATTCTCCAGGAAGTAACATTCTAGTAAAGAATTACTCTTTAATTAGGGATTTTGAAAGTATGTATTCCCTGATAGACGACATAAATAATACGATTGATTCTACTTTGAAACCAAATTCACAGCAGAACCAGGTGTTAGTTCAGGTCTCCAGAAACCTAACTGACATAAAAGACTTTATTAAAAACTTTATACAGTTCCAGTTTAAGGACGGTGACTATGAATACAATCTGTATTACTACATGGTCGTTGTCCAATTCCTTAAAATCAACCTGGAAATGGTTGAAAAGGTGTCACTTCTCAGTGGCGAGAAATAACACATTCTTAATCAAGACAAAAAAAGGAGGTTATTATACATGGCTATCACATCCACAAGTATGACAGACGACCAGCGTCTTGCCATGATCCAGGCACAGGCTCCAAGAGACCTGGTAGTGTCAATGGAATCCTTAAGAGAAACCTTGGGGAGCTATGTTGACATTGCACAACAGCCGGCCAGAATATTCGATGACAATGTATCGAAGTTAGCTATTGATTTTGCAATGGAAGGAGTCGAGGAATCTCTTGACAAGTTCCAGTATGAAGACGGCGCAACCATTTACATGGAAACCATGACGGGTGATTTAAGTGACCCATCCGTACCTATGTCCATGAGAGATGCACATGCGCACAACCTGCGTCAGTTAATGGAGAACTCCGTAATGGAGGCTCGTACGGCTAATGCAAACCAGAGGAACCTGAATGAGTTAACACCATTTGATGCATTCCTCCCGTTTGCTATTATTCGTTCATATCTGCCGCTGGTAATGAAAGATATCGTTCCGTACGTTGTTCCGGCCAAGGATTTCATCAGATTGAAATGGTCATACAAGTACGTTGTAACAAAGGATAATCAGACCTATCTGCGACCTGACATATACAATGACCCATCTACAATCCGGAAGATTCTGGATTCTGCGAAGGGCAAGAGAGTTACCGAAGAATGGTATCCGGCGGGGACTATTACTGGTAACGACGGAGCCGATAGTGGTGATTATGAAATTGACGGAAAGAATTACAACCTTCCAGCCGACGACCTTAAGCTTCAGGCATTTGATTTGCTTGGAGAATCTGGTGGTATCGCAACATCCGGCGACCAGCTGGACAAGGATATATGTATTTTCGGTGCCAGAGCCAAGGTAAAGAACACTGCCGGAACTTACCACATCGTTGAAGTCACTGGTATTAAGGCATACCCTGACCTGACATCTATTAGTCCACAGCGGTCTGTATCCTTTACGGTAGACTATCCAGTTCCGGGGGAAGACGGTGAGGTTGAGAGTACTGTGACCGATCGTATCTTTGGTACATACAACGACCGTACATCTACATTTGACCTTGTGTCTCTGACCGGCGCAACCAAGCAGATTCAGTTTGGTGGCCATCTGAGTAATAAGACAAACACAGAGTACATCAGCTACACCTCTGATTTCAGGGTAGAGCAGCATCCGATTGCTGAAGGCTATAGGTTCAACGCACCTATTACTCCAGAAGACATGAATCTGTACAATCAGACTGCATCCATTGACATCGTGGCAAATGCTGTCAATGAAGCAACTGAAATGTTCACAGAGTTTGAGGATGGGGAGGTGTTGGATACACTGAACTCCGAGTATGATAGGTGGAAGGACAGGGGTACAGCACACCCGTTCGTTCACTTCCAGAAGGGACCGGTTGTATTTAAGCGTGAAGTTTCAGTTAAATACAACGCATCTTCTCAGCTGCTGAAGAGAAACCAGTTTGTACAGGATACCATCCAGTATAATCTGGACCGTATGATTCAGGATATCCAGGGAACAACCCAGAACGAGCCGTATAGGGTAATCCTTTTTGCCCATCCGGCTATCGCTTCTCTGTTCGTTGGGGATAATATTGATTGGAAGATTCAGCCTGGTACTTCTATTTCTGAAGGTATCCGTACCGATTACAATATGGGTATCTATACTGCCGGAGGTTCAAACTTACGTCTGGTCACATCCTTAAAGTTTGATAAGGCCGACGGTATCAGAATGCTGATTTTACCTGTGAATGAAGAGAACTTCCTTAGCTGGAAGCACTTCAAGTACAGCATGTATTTCGATAGAGACCATCGTACATCCGAGATGCCAAACGTACCAAACGTTATGGCAATCGCACGGTATCAGACTCAGCCATATGTTCCGTTACAGGGCAAACTGATTATTACTGATTACGAGAAATAAACTGTACGGCAGTTACTAGAAACAAAACACGTATCGATTAAAATATTATCCAAGAAGACCGCAAATAGCGAGTCTTCTTGGATTTCTATTGTCGTTTCGACATATATCTTAATAATTAATTATAAGGAAGGTGTATTAGGAATGAATATATTGGATACTATTCAGAGATGGTTGGCACCGACCATCAACATCAGGTATATTAGATCTGATATGAAAGAGATTAAATTTATAGAGGGTAACAAATCCGATTGGATAGATTTAAGAGCAGGTTGTACTATGAAGTTATATGAAATGGAGTGTGCAAGCATACCTCTTGGGATTGCCATGGAATTACCAAGGAATTGTGAGGCACATATTCAGGCCAGAAGTTCTACATATAAAAATTATGGGATTATAATGGTCAATAGTGGGGTTATTGACAATTCATATTGTGGTAATGACGATGAATGGCATCTTGAAGTATTGGCACTAAGAGACACTATCATTAGAAAAAATGATAGAATATGTCAATTTAGAATAATTAAACGCCAACCAAGATTGAAATTTAACACTGTCAATTTTTTAAATAATCCAAACAGAGGCGGTTTGGGCGTCACTGGAAAGAGATAAGGAGGATTTAAGATGTCAAATACTGGTAGTCTTTTTAATAAAGTCAAGTTAAATACAACTCTTCCGTTTAAAACAAAATTGTCCGCAGACGACATGTGTTTTGCTACACATATCAACGATGTTTCTAAAAGATTCATAACATTTGGAGAATACTTTAATGGTCGTGATGTCGTAATCGATTATATTTCCCCAACTGTAGATACACGTCAAAGCAGCACGTTGTGTATGATTAAATTTTCTATTTTTCCACAAGGGCATTTAATTAAAACCAATAAGGTGTCGACGGAGATAACACCATCTGATGCATGTGGTTTTATATACAATACATCGCCCGTTGTATTACCATGTTCAATTGAACTGAGTAACTATGATTCATCTCTAATCGACTTGGTTGAATTTTGGGTGAGGTTATCGAGACATTTGGCGTTAACGTTATCTTGTGATGGTTATACGACGTTACTTGTATATAGAGATGTTGTAATATTGAACTCAACTGTCATGTTAAATTGTAAAACTCGTGAAGCCGTAAAACCGACCATTGCCAAAGAAGATATCATTGCAGAAGCAAAACGTCGGGGAATCACACCAAGTATTAACGATACCGAAGAATATAAATTCACTGTTGATGATATAAAAAACTGTTTTTCTTGGTTTATCAGTGTCTTGTTCTATGTATATTTTATATATAAAGGCATTGTGTTAATATCACAATTTGCAAATAGGATAATGAAGATGTTAAAAGTAGATGATGATAAATGATTTATACATATACTTAGGATTAGTTGTAAGATTATATTTATCCCCATTATGATTCACATATTATTTAAAAATAAGGAGGAAAATGAAGTGGAAAATAACTATTACCAAGTTAAATCGCCGTTTAAAAGAGTTGTATACTATACTTTCCACATCAATCACACAACTGCTGGAATGCCGTCACCAACTACATATTCAAACGAGATTGAACTTAGACGTGCGATGTATGAATTTATATCCAATAAACGACGAATTAAGCTTATCTATTGTAGTAAAATACCTGGTGTTAATAATGAGATGATCATAGGTGTTGCAATACCATTTTTCAGCGATGCTGATGAAATTGGGTACGACTTAATAGATAATGTGAAATTGGAAAAGGCTAATGGTCGATATGTGACGTTAAGTTTAGTAAACGTACGAGGTAACGATGCGATTGGCGAGTTCGGTCCCTTGGGACATCATATTGGTTTAGGAGAAAGATATATATGACAGTGCTATAATGAAGGGTGCCGCAAGACGAATTGGTCAG
>OLSH01000378.1_pt1 | contig 41804 bp, 31 predicted proteins | sample 1643221 | NCBI WGS metagenome assembly OLSH01 (sample SAMEA3136681, study PRJEB25190) | human gut metagenome | biome: human gut; feature: human-associated habitat; material: faeces | place: Austria | collected 2013 | reverse complement strand
TTTTAATAAATTGAATATAAGTATTTATGGTAAAAACTATAATGCGTCAGCCCTGACCCACAATTATCAATCACGTGCTTCACAATCGTGGTCCTGTTGCTTCACAATAATGGAGCACGTGCTCCACTAATGTGGTCGAACGGAATAAGGCACTGTTTTGCAAGACAACCTACATACTTTTAGCAATAAACATACATTGCTTTGAGAAAGAACAATAAGGCTAAAACACAGTGTAACGTAGCATATTTCCCACCTGTTTGATATCATATTTCACTCATATCAAGACATTTATAATACGTAGCCAACTCGTTTGCCAGGCGGATAACGCTATAATTGCATTGCACCACATACTTTTACATATTCAAATGCTTTGATAAGATTTTATTTTTCTGTTACTTTGCAAACCAGAAGCATTAAATAAATGAAAAAGTATATATATGACTATCTCGTTGTGGGTTCCGGTTTATTCGGTTCTGTTTTTGCTCAGATTATGAATGAAAACGGAAAGAAATGCCTGGTCATTGACAAGCGTAACCACACTGGAGGAAATATTTACACTAAAGAAGAAAATGATATAAAAATACATTGGTATGGAGCACATATATTCCATACGGACAATGAAGAAGTCTGGCATTACATAAACAGATTCGCAAAATTCAATAATTACGTTAACTCCCCTCTGGCATACAGCGAAGGAAGGCTTTACAATCTTCCTTTTAATATGAATACATTCAATAAGTTATGGAACGTAAATACTCCGGAAGAAGCAAAACATAAAATTCAGGAACAATGCTCTAAATATAAAGACATATCCCAGCCTGATAATCTGGAAGAGCAAGCACTGAAACTTTGCGGAGACGACATATATTACACTTTTATTAAGGAATATACGGAAAAGCAATGGGGACGCCCCGCCAACCAACTGCCGGCTTCCATCATCAAAAGAATACCCTTCCGCCTTACTTATAACAATAACTACTTCAACGATCCCTATCAAGGCATCCCTAAAGATGGATACACTGCACTCACCAATAATCTGTTAAAGGATATCGATGTTCAAACCGATACGAACTATTTTGATAACATACCTTATTTTCAGAGTATAGCAGAAAAGATACTTTTCACAGGTTGCATTGACGAGTATTTTGAATATAAATTTGGCAGCCTGGATTACAGAAGCCTGAAGTTTGAACATATCCATCTGGATACTGACAATTATCAAGGTAATGCCGTAATCAACTACAATGAAGCAAAATACCCGTTTACACGAATCATCGAACATAAACATTTTGAATTCGGAAAACAGCCTTCAACTATCATAACCAAGGAGTATCCTCAGGAATACACACCTTCCGACGAACCTTACTATCCCATCAATGATGAAAAGAATTTAAAATGCTTCAATAAGTATAAGGCATTGGCAGAAAAAGATTCCCGTGTCATTTTCGGAGGACGTTTGGGACAATATGCATATTTCGATATGGATGATACTATTGCATCCGCCATATTGCTCACTAAAAAGGAGTTATCAATCTAAAAGAACAAAATAATGACCCGATATTATCTATCCAAAAACTATAATGGCCTGAACAATGCAGGTAATAAGGCAAAAACAGATATAGAAGAAATTCTCTCTAAACTGGGATATAAAAATGCCGGACTACCGCAAACCACTTATTCCAACAAGATAGCAGGCTTTTTAATAACCCTTGCCGGAGTACTAAAAGTTTTGTTTACAGTTTCTGCCAATGACGTGGTAGTCGTCCAGTATCCTTTCAAGAAGTATTACTCTTTCGTATGTAATATCATACACTTGAAACGGGGAAAGGTTATCACGATTATCCATGACTTGGGAACTTTCAGAAGAAAGAAGTTGACAGCAGAGCAGGAAATCAAACGCCTCAACCATTCGGATGTACTGATCGTACACAACGATAAGATGGAGATATGGCTGAAAGAGCAAGGATACAGCAAACCTATGGTATGCCTGGAGATTTTCGATTATCTATCTCCTTCCGTAAACAACAATACCCAGGAACCTAACCAGAAACCAATTAAGGTGATCTATGCAGGAGCACTGACTTACAAGAAAAACAGATACCTGTACTCTTTGAATGATGTGATGTCAAAATGGCAATTTGAACTTTACGGCGGAGGATTCGAGGAAGACAAAATAGAAGACAAGACGTTGTTCAAATTTAAAGGTTTTGTGCCTTCTGATCAGTTAATAGAACAGGTCAGCGCCCACTTTGGCTTAATATGGGAAGGAGACTCTATCCATACTTGCTCGGGAGATTTCGGGATATACCTGAGGATAAACAATCCGCACAAGGTATCCTTATACATACGCTGCAATCTTCCCATAATTATATGGAAAGAAGCAGCATTGGCCTCATTTGTTGCAGAGAACAAAATAGGCGTGTGTATTGATTCACTGGAAGAGTTAGACTCCATATTATCATCCATTTCCGCAGAATCCTATGACGAAATGGTCAGAAATATAAAGGAGATCAACCAAAAGATTGCATCGGGCTATTATTGCAAAAGAGCAGTAGAAAACGCAGAAAACTTATTACAGCTTACTTAATTACAGCTTACTTAATTTCCGCTTCCAATTTCCTGATCTTTTCCAAGGTATTTCCCGCCTCTGTGGAAGGAAACAGTTGCAACACACGCTGCAAATAGTCCTTTGCTTTGGAGTAACCATTGGAGTAGACATCAGAAAGTCCGTTACGATAGCGGGCGTATTGCATCCGTGTAGGAGAAGTTATTTTCTTATAATCATCCTCCAGCTTCTTCTTTTCGCGTTCTGCTTGCAGGTAGTAATAACTCCCCAGAAAAATATTGGCTTGCAGATTATTGGCATCCAGCATCAAAACTTTTTCATAAGTTTTGACGGCATCTTTTTCCTTACCTCTCATCATCTCCATTTCGGCACACGACACAAGTGCAGGAACATCTTCGGAATGATACTGCAAGAATTCTCTGTAAAAAAGATAAGCTTTGTCATAATTCCGCTTACGCTTGTAATAGGTTGCCAACTCATTGACCAGACGGGGAGCCACGGCACTGTTTTTTTCTATTTGAGTCCAATAATACATTTCAGTCTGATCTGCTCCGGCAGCTATCGCCTGACGAAACAGACTCACAACATAATCATCCTGCCCCTCAGACAAGGCGGCAGACACCTTCTGTAGCAGTTCTCCCGCCGTTTGCGCAGAGAGCACAAAGGGGAAAGTAACCATTAATGAAAATAGCAAAGTTAAGGTTCTCATCTCTTATTAAATATTACCCAGTTTTTGTTACCGCAAATATATTCATTTTTTAAACATTATGTACTATAAAAATTGTTATTATCAGGTGCTTTTTTACCGTTTGCGACAAAAAGAGTACCTTTGTCGGTAAATAGAACAAACCAGAGTTTTAAAATGATTGCTCAAACTCCGAATATTATCAATAAAAGAATACTTCAGATAGCTGTACCCTCGATTATATCAAACATAACAGTTCCCCTGCTGGGACTGATTGATGTAACAATCGTAGGGCATCTGGGAGCCGCTGCATATATCGGAGCCATTGCCGTGGGCGGAATGTTATTCAATATTATCTACTGGATCTTCGGATTTTTGAGAATGGGGACCAGTGGAATGACCTCACAGGCATACGGCAAACATGATCTGGATGAAGTTGCACGACTTTTATTACGGTCGGTCGGAGTAGGATTGCTTATCGCCATTATCTTAGTGGCATTGCAATATCCCATCCGGAAGCTGGCATTCACTTTTATACAAACTACAGAGGAAGTAGAGCGATTGGCTACACTCTATTTCCGGATCTGTATCTGGGGAGCGCCTGCTATGCTCGGACTCTATGGATTCGCAGGTTGGTTCATCGGTATGCAGAATTCACGTTTCCCGATGTACATCGCCATCACACAAAATATTGTGAATATTGCCGCAAGCCTTTGTTTCGTTTATCTGTTCCACATGAAAGTTGCCGGGGTAGCTTGGGGAACACTTACGGCTCAATATGCCGGTTTCCTGATGGCATTATTATTATGGAGGCGATATTATGGAGGACTTAAAAAGCACGTTGCTTGGCATGAAGTGCTGAAAAAGGAAGCCATGCTGCGTTTTTTCCAGGTAAACCGGGATATCTTTCTACGAACCCTCTGTCTGGTCATTGTCACTCTATTTTTCACTTCTGCCGGAGCGGCACAAGGAGAAATAGTATTGGCCGTCAATACTTTGCTAATGCAATTATTCACTCTATTTTCTTATATCATGGATGGTTTTGCTTATTCAGGAGAAGCGTTAGTGGGTAAATATGTTGGTGCCAATAATCGACCGGCATTATATCGCACGGTTCGCCAGCTCTTCATTTGGGGTGTCGGTCTTTCCACAGGTTTCACCTTGCTTTATTTCTTTGGAGGCAAGTCATTCCTGGGACTGCTGACTAATGAAACCTCCGTCATTCGGGAAGCCGGAAATTACTTTTATTGGGTATTGGCAATCCCACTTACAGGTTTTGCCGCTTTCCTGTGGGATGGCATTTTTATAGGAGCCACTGCCACCCGACAAATGTTTTACTCCATGCTGGTAGCTTCCGGCAGTTTCTTCCTTGTTTATTACTCTTTACACGAATGGATGGGAAATCATGCCCTCTGGCTCGCTTTCATCGTCTATTTATCTCTCCGTGGCATCATGCAGGCAGTTTTAAGTAGAAAAATTCTGTACCAAAGTTAATCTTTACAGACAGAAAGCGTATATTTGCAGAAACTAAATGTAATATCATATGGCAAAGTATAAAAGAATCCTGTTAAAGCTCAGCGGCGAAAGCCTGATGGGCGAAAAACAATATGGCATTGACGAGAAGCGCCTTGCCGAATATGCAGCACAGATCAAGGAAATCCATGAACTGGGCGTTCAGATAGGTATCGTCATCGGCGGTGGAAATATTTTCCGTGGATTGAGTGGTGCAAACAAAGGTTTCGACCGCGTAAAAGGCGACCAAATGGGTATGCTCGCAACTGTAATCAACAGTTTGGCACTAAGCTCTGCCCTGGTAGCCACCGGCGTAAAGGCACGTGTACTTACAGCCGTACGCATGGAACCTATCGGAGAATTTTATAATAAGTGGAAAGCCATCGAAAGCATGGAAGCAGGCGAAGTCGTTATTATGTCTGCCGGAACGGGAAATCCGTTCTTCACTACAGACACGGGCTCTTCTCTACGCGGTATCGAGATTGAAGCCGATGTCATGCTAAAAGGTACACGTGTGGATGGTATCTATACCGCAGATCCGGAAAAAGATCCGACTGCTACAAAATTCGACGATATCACTTATGACGAAGTTCTGAAACGTGGACTGAAGGTAATGGACCTCACTGCAACCTGCATGTGTAAGGAAAATAATCTCCCCATTGTCGTCTTTGACATGGATACAATAGGAAACCTGAAAAAGGTAATGCTGGGAGAAGAAATAGGTACATTGGTACATAACTGATAAAAATCAAGCAAATAATAAAAGACTCCGGTAAACATTTGCTTACCGGAGTCTTTTATTATTTGCTTGATTCCTGTTGGCTAATATTTTGCAAATAGGCAAAATTATACTACTTTTGTTCAATCAAAAATTCTAAAAGCACAATTCAAAACTAAGAAATATGAGAGAAGTAAAAGAGATCTTAGATGAAGCGCAAGAAAAAATGGATATGGCCGTCATGTATCTGGAAGAAGCATTGGCTCACATCCGCGCCGGAAAAGCAGACGTTCGTTTGCTGGACGGTATCCGTGTGGACTCTTACGGAAGTATGGTTCCCATCAATAACGTAGCTGCCGTAAATACTCCGGATGCCCGTAGTATCGTCATCAAGCCATGGGACAAAAGCATGTTCCGGGTGATTGAAAAAGCTATCATTGACTCCAGCCTTGGCATCATGCCGGAAAATAACGGTGAAATCATCCGTATCGGTATCCCACCGCTGACTGAAGAACGCCGTAGACAACTTGCCAAACAGTGTAAAGGTGAAGGCGAAACTGCCAAAGTGAGCGTACGCAATGCCCGCCGTGATGCAATCGATGGCCTAAAGAAGTCTGTTAAAGACGGCTTGGCAGAAGATGCACAAAAAGGAGGCGAGGAGAAATTGCAGAAGATTCACGATAAATACATCAAGCAAATTGATGATATGCTGGCTGCAAAGGACAAAGAAATCATGACCGTATAATAATTTAATGAAGAATGGAGATATTCTTCATTCTTCATTACTCATCTAATTAGTAGTGAGGGGACTGGTAATAAAAAATACAGGTAGTTGGTATTTGGTAAAAACCGACGAAGGTAAATGTGTAGAGTGCAAAATCAAGGGCAACTTCCGGTTAAAAGGCATTCGCAGTACCAACCCGGTAGCTGTGGGAGACTATGTCCAAATCATTCTGAATCCGGAAGGAACTGCTTTCATCAGTGAAATAGAAGACCGGAAAAATTACATTATCCGTCGTGCTTCCAATCTCTCCAAGCAATCGCATATTCTCGCTGCAAACCTTGACCAAAGCATGCTTATCGTAACGGTCAACTATCCGGAAACATCCACCACCTTTATCGACCGTTTTCTGGCTTCTGCCGAAGCATACCGTGTTCCGGTAAAAATCATCTTCAATAAAATAGACGCATACAATGAAGAGGAACTTCATTATATGAACAGCCTCATCAATCTCTATACCACTATCGGTTATCCCTGCTTCAAAGTCTCCGCCAAAACCGGTGAAGGCATTGAACTCATTCAGGAAGAACTTAAAGGGCGGGTAACACTTTTCTCCGGTCATTCCGGTGTAGGAAAATCAACGCTCATCAACGCAATATTGCCTGAACAGGACGTAAAAACGGGTGAGATTTCTACCTACCACAACAAAGGAATGCACACCACTACGTTCTCTGAGATGTTTCCCGTTCCGGGAGACGGATATATCATTGACACACCAGGCATCAAAGGTTTCGGAACATTCGATATGGAAGAGGAGGAAATAGGACACTATTTTCCGGAGATATTTAAGCTCTCCGCCGATTGCCGTTACGGTAACTGTACGCACCGCCACGAACCGGGGTGTGCCGTACGAAAAGCCGTGGAGGAGCACTACATCAGCGAATCACGTTATGCCTCATACCTTAACATGTTGGAAGACAAAGAGGAAGGTAAATACAGAGCGGCGTATTAAAAAAAGAGTGGTAGGGTGATAAGGTGATAAAGCATTTGCTTATCACTTTAGCATTTTATCACTTTATCACCTTATCACCCTTTTTCATATCACTTTATCACCTTTTTTAACGCTTCTCGCATTAAACCTTTCTGTTCCTAATATGTCCAATTAGTGCTACATAATCTAACTTAATATCTGATATAATACTAATACTGATACATGAATAAAAAAGTTAAATGGGGCATTATCATTTTCATTGGTGCCGGACTGATAGGTTGGGGTATTTATTCCCAGCTTCCTAAAGAGAATAAAGAATTGGCAGCTGCCGACAAAGTTATGAGCAGTAACCGCAATGGCAAAAAAGCATTAAATGTAAACGCAAAGATCATAAAGCCACAGCTGCTCAAAGATGAAATCAAAATCAGCGGTAGCCTGTTACCTGACGAAGAAGTGGATCTTTCTTTCGAAACCTCAGGTAAAATCATAGAAATCAATTTTGAGGAAGGCAGCCAGGTTAAAAAAGGACAACTGCTGGCTAAAGTGAACGACCGGCCTTTACAGGCACAGTTGCAGCGTCTTGTTGCCCAACTGAAACTGGCAGAAGACCGCGTATTTCGCCAGAATGCATTGTTGGAGCGGGATGCAGTCAGTAAGGAAGCCTACGAGCAGGTAAAAACTGAACTGGCAACCCTGAATGCAGACATAGACCTGATAGAAGCTAACATTGCACAAACCGAGCTTCGTGCCCCGTTCGACGGTGTAATCGGTCTGCGTCAGGTCAGTGTCGGAACCTATGCTTCCCCCACTACTATCGTTGCCAAACTCACAAAAATATCTCCGCTGAAAGTAGAATTCTCCGTTCCCGAACGTTATGCCAATGACGTTAAAATCGGTGCAGGAGTAAACTTCGGACTTGAGGGTAAACTTGAAACCTTCCATGCCAAAGTGTACGCACGTGAATCGAGAATGGATCAAAACACCCATACATTGACATTGCGTGCCCTCTACCCCAATGCCAGCGGTAATGTAATGCCCGGACGCTATGCGGATATCCGTTTAAGTAAAAATGAAATCCATGATGCCCTTGCCGTTCCGTCCGAAGCTATCGTTCCGGAAATGGGTAAGGACAAGATTTTCCTTTATAAATCGGGAAAAGCCCAGCCTGTAGAAATACAAACTGGCATACGTACAGAAGCTGAAACCCAAGTATTGCAGGGTTTGCAGACCGGAGATACAATTATAATTTCCGGAACATTGCAGCTCCGCACAGGATTACCCGTAACATTGGATAATATCTATTAAACCAGACGCCTTATGAACATATCCGAACTCAGCATACGGCGCCCGGTACTCTCCACAGTGCTTACCCTTATCATCCTGCTTTTTGGACTGATCGGCTACAGCTATCTCGGCGTCCGCGAATATCCGTCAGTGGACAATCCCATCATTTCGGTATCCTGCTCCTACCCGGGTGCAAATGCCGATGTTATCGAAAACCAGATTACCGAGCCATTGGAGCAAAACATCAATGGTATTCCGGGAATCCGTTCCTTGTCCAGCGTCAGCCAGCAAGGTTCATCCCGTATTACGGTAGAATTTGAACTCTCCGTAGACCTGGAAACGGCTGCAAACGACGTGCGTGATAAAGTTTCACGCGCCCAACGTTATTTGCCTCGCGACTGTGACCCTCCTACCGTATCAAAAGCAGATGCGGACGCCATGCCTATACTGATGGTAGCATTGCAAAGCGACAAACGTTCCTTGCTGGAATTGAGCGAGATTGCAGACCTCACCGTCAAAGAGCAATTGCAGACTATTGCAGATGTAAGTGGTGTCAGTATCTGGGGGGAAAAGCGTTATTCCATGCGCCTTTGGCTCGATCCTATCAAGATGTCGGGTTACGGTATTACCCCCATAGACGTAAAGAATGCGGTAGATAAAGAAAATGTGGAACTCCCGTCCGGAAGTATCGAAGGTAATACGGTAGAACTTACCATCCGTACACTGGGATTGATGCACACGGCAGAAGAATTCAATAATCTTATCCTGCGGGAAGACAACAACCGCATTGTCCGTTTCAGTGATATCGGACGGGCGGAACTGGGTCCTGCGGACATCAAGAGCTACATGAAAATGAATGGCGTACCAATGGTAGGTATTGTTGTGGTACCTCAACCGGGCGCCAACCACATCAAGATTGCCGATGCCGTTTACGAACGCATGGAACAGATGAAGAAAGACCTTCCGGATGATGTGCGATACTCTTATGGTTTCGACAATACCAAGTTTATCCGCGCCTCTATCAATGAGGTAAAGGAAACGGTATACGTGGCATTCATTCTCGTCATCATCATCATCTTCCTCTTCCTGCGCGACTGGCGTGTAACGCTGGTGCCCTGTATCGTGATCCCCGTTTCGCTTATCGGAGCATTCTTTGTGATGTATCTGGCAGGATTCTCTATCAATGTGCTTTCCATGCTGGCGGTAGTGCTGGCAGTAGGCCTGGTGGTGGATGACGCCATTGTAATGACGGAAAACATCTATGTCCGCATTGAACGCGGAATGCCGCCGAAAGAGGCCGGCATCGAGGGCGCCAAGGAAATTTTCTTTGCTGTAATCTCTACCACCATCACGCTGGTAGCCGTATTCTTCCCTATCGTATTTATGGACGGAATGACGGGACGACTTTTCCGCGAATTCAGCATCGTGGTATCCGGTTCAGTGATCATTTCCTCCTTTGCCGCATTGACCTTCACTCCGATGCTTGCCACCAAGTTGTTAGTGAAACAAGAAAAGAAAAACTGGTTCTATATAAAAACCGAACCATTCTTTGAAGGAATGAACCGCATCTACAGCCGGTCATTGGAAATTTTTCTCCGTAAACGCTGGCTGGCCATGCCACTTGTATTAGGAACATTAATCATTATCGTATATCTGTGGAATGCCATCCCTGCCGAAATGGCACCATTGGAAGATCGCTCGCAAATCAGTATCAACGTGCGTGGTGCGGAGGGTGTGACTTACGAATACATACGGGATTATACGGAAGACATCAACCAGTTGGTAGATTCCATTCTGCCGGATGCAGAATCGGTAACGGCACGCGTGTCAAGTGGTAGCGGTAACGTGCGTATCACATTGAAAGACATGAAAGAGCGTGACTACACACAGATGGAAGTAGCCGAAAAGATTTCGCAGGCTGTACAGAGAAAGACCAAGGCGCGTTCGTTCGTACAGCAATCGTCCTCTTTCGGTGGACGACGCGGTGGTATGCCGGTTCAATATGTATTGCAGGCTACCAACATTGAGAAATTACAAGAGGTGTTGCCGATATTTATGGCGAAGGTTTATGAAAATCCGGTTTTCCAGATGGCCGACGTGAACCTGAAATTCAGCAAGCCGGAAGCCCGCATCAATATCAATCGCGACAAGGCAAGTATCATGGGAGTAAGCACACGCAATATCGCGCAAACGCTTCAATACGGATTGAGCGGTCAGCGTATGGGTTATTTCTATATGAACGGAAAGCAATACGAAATATTGGGTGAAATCAACCGCCAGCAACGCAACAAGCCTTCCGACCTGAAAGGCATCTATATTCGTAGTGATAAAGGTGAAATGGTGCAGTTGGACAACCTGATTGAACTGACCGGCGGTATCGCCCCTCCGCAATTGTACCGTTACAACCGTTTCGTTTCCGCCACTATTTCTGCCGGACTTGCTGATGGGAAAACCATCGGACAAGGATTGGATGAGATGGATAAGATTGCCAAAGAAACATTGGATGAGACATTCCGTACCGCACTGACGGGAGACTCCAAAGAGTACAGGGAAAGTTCTTCCAGTCTGATGTTTGCCTTTGTATTGGCAATTCTGCTGATCTACCTGATTCTGGCAGCGCAGTTCGAGAGTTTCAAAGATCCGTTGATTATCATGCTTACCGTGCCTTTGGCTATTGCCGGAGCCTTGGTATTCATGTACTTCAACGATATTACGATGAATATATTCAGTCAGATTGGCATCATCATGCTGATTGGTCTGGTGGCAAAGAACGGTATCCTTATTGTAGAGTTTGCCAACCAGAAACAGGAAGCCGGAGAAGATAAAATGGAAGCCATCAAGGATGCATCCCTGCAACGTCTGCGCCCCATCCTAATGACGAGTGCTTCTACCATTCTCGGACTAATACCGTTGGCATTCGCTTCGGGTGAAGGTTGTAACCAGCGCATTGCCATGGGTACAGCCGTAGTGGGCGGTATGTTGGTATCCACATTCCTCACTATGTATATCGTACCTGCCATATATAGTTATGTATCCACTAACAGAAGTAAGTTAAAGAAATCATGAAACGTACGATTTTATCCCTCATAGCCATTTGTAGCACCTCGCTTGCATTGCAAGCGCAGATGCCGCAATCTTATACATTAAAGTCCTGCTTGGAATACGGGCTTCAAAATAACTACTCGCTGCGCATTACCCGCAACGAGGAACAAGTCAGCAAAAACAACGCCACGCTGGGAAACGCCGGTTATCTGCCGACACTTGACCTCTCTGCAAGTTATAAAGGAACCGTAGACAATACAGACAGTAAAGTGCGGGCTACCGGAGAACATGTCAAAGAGAATGGTGTATTCGATCAGACCATGAACGTGGGGCTTAATCTGAACTGGACTATCTTCGACGGCTTCAACATCACCGCCAACTACCAACGTCTGAAAGAGTTGGAAAGACAAGGTGAAACCAATACCCGTATCGCCGTAGAAGACCTGATAGCCAACATCGCTGCCGAATATTACAACTATCTGCAACATAAGATCCGTCTGAATAATTTCCGCTATGCCGTATCTTTGTCCAAAGAGCGTTTGCGTATCGTGGAAGAGCGTTATCACATCGGTAACTTCTCCCGTCTGGATTACCAACAGGCAAAGGTAGACTTCAATGCAGACAGTGCCCAGTATATGAAACAGCAAGAGTTGCTGCATACCTCCCGTATCCAACTGAACGAACTGATGGCGAACGAAGATGTAGACCAGCCCATCATCGTTCAGGACAGTCTGATCAACGTAGACGGTGGACTAAACTTTGAAGAGCTTTGGAACATGACTCTGCAAACCAACGCTTCTCTGTTGAAAGCCTATCAAAACAACACGCTTGCCCAGCTGGATTACAAAAAGGTTTGTTCCCGCGACTATCCTTATCTGAAGATGAACGGTGGTTATGGCTATACCTTCAACAAATACGATATCGCCACTAACATCCAACGCGGTAATCTTGGTGCCAACTTCGGCCTGACTATCGGCTTCAACCTATTCGATGGAAACCGTCGCCGGGAACGCAACAATGCACGTATTGCCATTCAGAATGCCCGCCTGGAACGCGAACAACTGGAACAAGCCTTACGTGCAGACCTGAGCAACTTATGGCAAGCTTACCAAAACAATCTGCAAATGCTGAACCTGGAACGCCAGAACCTTGTAGCTGCTAAAGAAAACCATGAAATTGCCATGGAGCGTTATATGCTGGGAAACCTTTCAGGTATCGAAATGCGTGAAGCACAGAAGAGCCTTTTAGATGCAGAAGAAAGAATTCTTTCAGCAGAGTACAACACTAAATTATGCGAAATTTCTTTGTTGCAAATCAGTGGAAAAGTAACAAAATACCTGGAATAAAACAAATATTCCCCATCAGGCGAGTTTTTTTTCTCTACTTTTGCCATCATAGAACTATAAAAAACAACGACCATGAAAAAGATTTGCCTGTGTTGTCTGGCCTTGTTATGCCTGACAAATGTATTTGCACAAGAGAACGTAGACTACAAAGAGAAGAAGCCCTATAAAACCTGGGTAAAAATGGCTCCTAAATTGGACGATGAATTCTTTAAAACAACTGAGGCCATCCGCATTGGCGACAATGTATTACTTTATCAACAAACCACCGGCGGTTGGCCCAAAAACATCTATATGCCTGCCGAACTGACAGAGCAAGAACGTGAAGACGTACTCGCCTCCAAGAATGATGTAAACGAAAGTACGATAGACAACGATGCAACCAGTACGGAAATCGAATACCTCTCCCGCCTGTATCTGGCCACTAATACCGAAAAGTACAAAAATGCCGCTCTGGATGGTATCCGGTATATTCTCAAAGCCCAATATCCCAACGGTGGCTGGCCGCAGTTCTGGCCCCGTCCCAAGGGTTATTATACTCATATCACTTACAACGACAATGCAATGGTAAACGTTATGGAGTTGCTGCGTCAGGTATACGAGAAAAAAGCTCCCTACATATATGTTCCCGACAGCATTTGCGACCGTGCCCGCACCGCCTTCGATAAGGGTGTGGAATGTATCCTCAAAACGCAGGTTATCCTGAACGGCAAGCCTACCGTGTGGTGTGCGCAGCATGATGAACATACCCTTGCCCCAGCCAAAGCACGTGCCTACGAACTTCCCTCACTGAGTGGCGCCGAATCGGACAACATCGTCATCCTGCTAATGTCTCTGCCTAATCCTTCAAAAGAGGTCATCGCATGTATAGAGAACGCAATCGAATGGTTCAAAGCATCAAAGATTGAAGGGATGAAAAAAGAGTTCTTCACGAATGATGAAGGCAAGAAGGACTTCCGTATGGTTCCGTGTACGGATTGCCCTCCCCTGTGGGCACGCTTCTATACTTTAGAAGACAATCGTCCGTTCGTTAGCGATCGTGATGGGGTGAAGAAGTTCGATATTTCCGAAATCGGATATGAGCGCCGCAACGGATACAGTTGGTATAATAGTGACGGGCTGAAAGTGCTGAAGAAGTACGAGCAGTGGAAAAAGAAACACAATAAATGATAGCTTCGGGGCAGCATACACTGCCCCTATTTTTTATCCTATCCCAATACCCATTTCGTCTTCTTTCCGAAGCAACGGTACGCCATTGCCACCAGAAGCCAGGAAACGCCAAATGCCAACACTGCGGCGGCAGGTATCTGCAAATACAACGGAACGCCTGCTGCCCGCATCAACACTACTGCCGGTCCTGTGAAGAAGTAGTGTATCATATAGATTCCAAAACCGCAAAGCGTCAGGTTGGACAATGCTTTTATCACCCACTCCGAACGGACGTTTACTCTCTTTGCCCACATAAACACCGGAATAGTCATCATCACCACGTTCAGCGAACAGTAGGTGAAGAACAATTCCAGCATTTCATCCGTAAAGTCCGGCAATGCCGTCATGTGGCGGAAACCGAAGAAAGTAACCGTATAGCCCACCACAAACATAGGAACGCCTATCAGTGCGGATTGCCGTACAGTCCAGTCATGGTTGCGCAGATAATGTCCCAGAAGCAGGTATCCATTAAAACCGGCAAAATAATAAAGCATGCCGAATGAGTTCCACGAACAAGTTCCCCATAAGTATTGCGCTACAAACTCATTATAATAAGGTATAAGCAATGTCACTCCCCATACAGCCAAGAACCAGAGTTTGGCTTTCTCCGAAGCTTTCTCTACCCAAGCGGAGAATATCGGCAAGTACAGATAGAGGCCTATCAGCAAATAAATGTACCACATGTGTACATCGAGGATAGAAAAATTAAAAGGAAGTTCTGCAATATATCCCATGCTGACAGCTAAAGACTGGCGCATCACTTCTTCGCCCGAGTACGGGAAGAAGTCAAGAATCACCCGCGGTTCCACTCCCAGCAATCCTGTAATCCAAGGGAAAAGATTATAAATCACCGACCAGATAAGAAACGGAAAAAACACACGTGGAATACGTTTCTTATAGAATACGGATGCATCGCCACGCACAGGGAGCAATAAAGCTCCCGTTATCATCACAAAAAGAGGCACGCACGGACGTAGTACCGCTCCATAGACGGCACCCCAGAATTTGATATCTTCAATATTCGGAGCCGTTCCCGGATAAAAGTTGAAAGGGTCTGTGCAGTGGCAACAAACCACGGTAAACATGGCTATCAGTCGCACAACATCCAGCCAGACGACACGGGAGCTCGCCTTCAGAGAAATGTGAGGAGTAGTTTCCATAACTGTCAATAAGATTAATCTGATTTTAAAGGCGTAAAGATAGGAATTAGTATCGGCATACAAGGATATCTTATTATTTTTCTGATATATAGATTCCACAATAGAATACTTAGGAACAAATAAGAAAGATGGGAAGGAGGTCGTATGAAAACCAAGAAAGCTATCCCAAGGAGTTAATCAACTTCTTCGGGACAGCTTTCACTTAATCTATAGAAAGATTCCTCTTATTTACTACAATTCCAAGGTTTCAGTTGTTTAAAGAAATCGTTGCCTTTGTCATCTACCAGAATGAATGCAGGGAAGTCTTCCACTTCAATCTTCCAGATAGCTTCCATACCGAGTTCGGGGTATTCTACACATTCGATACTCTTGATGTTGTTCTGTGCCAGGATAGCGGCAGGACCACCGATAGAACCGAGATAGAAACCACCGTACTTCTTGCAAGCATCCGTCACCTGCTGGCTACGGTTACCCTTAGCAAGCATAACCATGCTGCCACCATGACTTTGGAACAACTCTACATACGAGTCCATACGTCCCGCAGTAGTGGGGCCCATAGAGCCACAAGCCATACCAGCCGGAGTCTTGGCAGGGCCGGCATAGTAAATCGGATGATCCTTGATATACTGTGGCAAATCTTCACCACGGTCCAGACGTTCTTTCAGCTTAGCATGTGCAATGTCACGGCCTACGATAATCGTACCATTCAATGACAGACGTGTAGCCACCGGATATTTAGTCAGTTCCTTCAGGATATCTGCCATCGGCTGGTTCAGGTTTATCTTAACCACGGCACCTTCGCCTGCATGACGCATTTCTTCCGGGATGAGTTCGCCCGGATTACTGTCCAGTTTTTCAATCCAGATACCTTCTTTGTTGATCTTACACTTGATGTTACGGTCGGCAGAGCAAGAAACGCCCAGACCTACCGGACAAGATGCACCATGACGAGGCAGGCGGATGATACGGATATCATGAGCCAGATATTTACCGCCGAACTGTGCACCGAGGCCAATCTTATGAGCTTCTTCCAACACTTCTTTCTCAAGTTCTACATCACGGAAGGCACGTCCGTATTCGTTACCCGTAGTGGGCAACTCATCATAATAATGAGTAGAAGCCAGCTTCACCGTCAGCAGGTTCTTCTCAGCAGAAGTACCGCCAATAACGAAAGCGATGTGGTAAGGAGGACAAGCAGCTGTACCCAGCGTCTTCATTTTCTCAACGAGGAAAGGAACCAGAGTGCCGGGATTCAGGATTGCTTTTGTTTCCTGATACAGGTAAGTCTTATTGGCCGAACCGCCACCTTTGGTCACACAAAGGAACTTATATTCCATACCTTCGGTAGCTTCGATATCTATTTGTGCAGGCAGGTTACACTTCGTGTTCACCTCGTCGTACATATTCAACGGAGCATTCTGAGAGTAACGCAGGTTTTCTTCAGTATATGTTTTGTAGACACCCAGCGAAAGAGCTTCTTCATCACAATAACCAGTCCATACCTGCTGTCCCTTTTCACCATGAACGATAGCCGTACCGGTATCCTGACAGAAAGGAAGCACGCCTTTTGAAGCAACTTCTGCATTGCGCAGGAAGGTCAGTGCTACATATTTATCATTATCACTTGCTTCGGGGTCGCGCAAAATCTTAGCAACTTGCTCATTGTGCGAACGGCGCAACATAAATGACACATCGCGGAAAGCTGTGTTAGCCATTGCCGTAAGACCTTCTTTTTCAATCTTCAGAATGGGCTTTCCTTCAAACTCGCTTACAGATACATAATCTTTTGTAAGCAGATAATACTCAGTCTTATCTTCCCCATGCTCAAACATAGGTTGATACTTGAACGGAGGTGTTGTTGCCATAATTACTCGTAAATTAAATTAATGAATCGTGTAGCAAAGGTAAGAACTATTATTGAAATATTTCTTTAATTAGAGTGAAAATGATGACACTCTCTGCATACGGCCTATCAATTCGTCACCCAACGCTGTCTTATCTTCAATATGTTTCAGCACAGCGGTGACAAACGGATTACTTTCAAAGTCGCCGCGTACCTGCTCAAAGTCCATTTCTTTCTCTGCGCGCGAACCGTCGGCACCGAAGCCCGTCATGGAGGCAAGTGAGAATTCTTTCTTGGCATCATCATACACCATACGGTCCAACCCGACTACCGCTTCTTTCCACTTCTCTACAATGCGGATGATGTCTGTAGCCGTAATATTGTCCGGTTTGATTCCGTAGTATTCCTCCAACTTTTCATAAGCCCAGGTCCACTCATAAGTGTAGTAGTTCTGATGCATCTTCTCAAATTCAGCATTGATGTACTTCAGACGGTCTACTTTGCCACACTCGATATCATTGATCAGGGCATCTATCTCGCTCTTCGGAGCTATCAGGCCGGAAATGTCCACCCACTCACCGCTACCCACTGTGGTGTCGGGCTTCAGGCGGGTACGTATTTCTTCATTACTTTTGAATTCAATACCTTCCAGACGTTTGATGACAGAGTTTCCAAGGAATTTATGGATGGCGATCTCATAGAACTTGATACCTTTCACCAATGCCGAGTTACGGATCTTCGCACTATGGAAAGAATAGATATCGGAAAGTTCGCCCGAAGCATGGCGCAGGTTCTGCAAAGTTTCCCGTCCCTTGAACATCTTCTGCACGGTATAGGGACTGAGTAAGTTGTAATTGATGAAATCCAGTTTGTTGGAATCCGTACGTCCATCACGCTTCGGCCACTTCTGTGCATCACGGATGGTTCCTACACTTCGCAGGTTGACACCCGGTACAAGATAAGTAGTATTGTTCTGCTCTATCAGATAGGAGAAAGGCAAGTTAGAAGTATCGGAATGATTCACATGGCGGCCCATTACCAATGAAAAAGCGCCTACACGGGCGGGCCAAAGAATATAGGAATCGGAAGTAGTTTTAGCACCACGTTCCAATGTTCCCTGATGGATAGGGCCTAACTTATACATGTGATTACTCTGGTTGGAACCCGAACCGGCATTCATGAATGAAAACATACCGGCAATCAGTAAAGTGGACTTATGATGCGTCACCGTGAACGGTCCGGCAAAGATAGCGCATGCCTCGCCATTCTCTCCCTGGCAATTGCTGAAGAAAAGCGATTCGGACGCTGAATAATTATGTCCCAAACGACAGGCCTGACCTATAAAGCAACGGCTCAGCATAGCTCCATCGTCTATATGTGAACCGGAGGAGATGATAAAATCATCACAAATAACTCCATGGCCGAGATGTACCGGTGCTTCCGCATTACTATTAATGCTACCATTATAAAGACGACAAGTTCCGCAGATGTGACAATAATCTCCGATACGTACATTCTTGATAGATCCTGTATTGAGTATCATCACATGATTGCCGATAGTACCTACCGAGGAGGCATGCTTATTGGAATAGAAGTCTGTTATAGACTTCATCCGGCAAATCAACTCCGGACGGTGGCGGTAAAGCGCCAGGATATAAGCCTGATGCGCGGAAAGTTTATCATTGATAAGTACTTCACGCCCACCGGTTTCATTCAGTACGGATACTTCTACCCCATTACCGAATTTACTCAATCCGTCCACCAGGATGATGTCTACATTCTCAATGAATGTGTCATGCCCGATCTCATAATTAGCAATGTAGTTCTGGATGTTCTCAATGCAACAGTTATCCCCCACCGTGACATTGTGGAGCGTTACATGACGCAAACCGGAATGTTTTTTAATTCCACCCGGCAATGTGAACTCTGATTGAAACACGCCTAAACGCACATCTCCCGAGAACCGGGTGTGATGTACAAACTCGGTAACAAAGTCTTCTGCTACCATTACTTTCCCCCAATCATCCGCCAGACACGACTGGCTTTTCAACCGGAGTACTTCGTCTTCGGTTAAATGTCTGTAATTCATAACAATTAAATTAAGAATGATGAATGAAGAATGAAGAATTACCATGCAGCACAATAGTGTGCAGCCTGATTCTTCATTCATCATTCTTCATTCATCATTGATTACTCTTCTTCGTAGGTCTGATAAAGAAAATCGTTATAAGGGTATTTCTGTACATGCAGTTCTTTCACGCGTGCATAAACCACACTCTTCAGTTCCTCCAAATTGATCTTCTCACGGGCAGAGATAAAGAGGCAATTATCCTCCATCTTTGCCATCCAAGTCTTCATCAGTTCCTCGAGTGTTAAGTTTTCCTTTGTTCTGGGGGTAAGGTCGTCAGCCGCTTTCTCCACATAGGTGTAAGCGTCTATTTTATTGAATACAAGTATGATTGGCTTACCGGATGCACCGATATCCGCCAATGTTTTATTGACTACTTCTATCTGTTCTTCAAAATCCGGATGTGAAATATCCACAATGTGCAACAGCAGATCCGCCTCGCGCACTTCGTCCAGTGTCGACTTGAAAGAGTCCACCAGGTCAGTAGGCAACTTGCGGATGAAACCAACCGTATCTGAAAGCAGGAACGGCAGATTGTCAATAATCACCTTGCGCACTGTAGTATCCAATGTTGCAAACAGTTTATTTTCTGCAAATACTTCGCTCTTGGCAAGCAGGTTCATCAATGTGGATTTGCCCACATTGGTATATCCCACTAATGCCGCACGTATCATACGTCCACGGTTCTTTCGCTGGGTTGACTTCTGCTTATCGATCTCTGCCAGACGTTCTTTCAGTAATGACATACGGTTCAGGATGATACGACGATCCATTTCCAACTGCGTTTCACCCGGACCACGAAGTCCCACTGAACCTTTACCGCCACCGGCACCGGAACCGCCACCCTGGCGTTCCAAGTGGGTCCACAAACGTTGCAGACGGGGAAGCATGTATTTATACTGTGCCAGTTCCACCTGCGTCTTTGCATTGGCTGTCTGTGCACGCATGGCAAAAATATCAAGAATAAGCGAGGTGCGATCCAATATCTTGATCTTCAACTCAGCTTCAATGTTACGTATCTGTTTCGCGGAGAGTTCATCGTCAAAAATCACCATACCGATTTCCCGTTCGGCTTCCTCTTCGTTCCGGATATATTCTTTAATTTCTTCCAGTTTACCTTTGCCGACGTAGGTCACAGAATGTGCCTGATCCAGCTTCTGGGTAAATCGTTTCACTACTTCCGCCCCGGCTGTCTCAGCCAAGAATTCCAGTTCATCGAGATATTCGTTTGTCTTACGCTCATCCTGTGTTTTTGTGATGAGACCAACCAATACCGCCGTTTCTGCCTGTACTTCGGAGATTACAAATTCTTTCATTTACTATACCTATTTATTATATATTGGGCGACAAATATAATTATTTTTGCAGAAATCCTTCTGCTATTTTCTCATTTAATTCTATAACAATATCTTTATAGTCAGCACGGCGACCGCATGCACGAATTTCCAGTAAAGGATACTTATCAAGAATATGTGACATCAGATCGGCCATGGAAGGTGCTGTGGGCAACTGGCTATACTCTTCATACGTATAGGTAAGAAAAGCCACATTAGGACCTATTCCCTTATTATCCAGCAAGTATCCCTTATTCAAAAGAGTAGGCAGACGTAACCCATCCCCCATTTTCAAATCCCCGGGCGCAGGATAGGACAAAATGCGGGTACGAGCCTCATCCATCATCACCGGTACCTGGTGTGAATAATCAGCCTTGGTTTTATAAATATAAACCACCGGAGAGGTGGAGGCCGGATTACCACCTGTCAGCTGTGGAGTAATTGCTCCAGAATTCATTTCTATCTTTTGCATATCAGATGTGACCATTGTTTCTTTTTTCGCAGAACGACAACCCGCCAATAGTACAAGTAAGGTTGCGATTACAATATTAATTCTCTTTTTCATTTTAAAAATTTACATTGATGGATTCCCTTGTCCGTTACAGCCTGCAAAAGATACACTCCCGTAGGATATTCCCGGCAAGAGAAAGTTATAGTTTCTTTTCCTTCAGACAATATTTGTTTCAACAGACGCCCATTTACATCATATAGATTCACCCTGTGGGAATTCTCCGGCAAATGAACAACCACGGTTTCCTGTTGCTTATCACAGAAAGCAGTAAATCGTATTTCTTGCCTCGTCTCTATAATTGAAGTAGGATCAGCCTTAACAATAATCTCATTCGTGGTATCAGGACCACCATGAACCATTTTCCATTCGGCATCATTTGTTCCTTTGTAGACTGCAACAATACGATCACCGGGTTGTGGAGTCGATGAGATTCTACAGGAAGGAGCAAAGGACACTGTATAATATGTCTGCATACTTGGAATATCCGAAATTCTTGATATAAATTCTCTTATATTCAGATTCTTATCAACCATAGCCAAAGCTACTTTTCCCGAGAACGAGTCTAATCCCAAATTCCAGAGGAAGCCGCACTTCACAATAAAGGAAGAGTTTACATTAAATTGAGTTTCAGAGGTTTCCAAGCCGGAATAATAAGTTCCATCTTGAGATTTCCCAGCAAGCATGGCCAATAATGTTTGATAGCTTGAATTTCCCTCCGCCGGCTTTAGCCCGAACAAAGCGTCTTGATTCGCGACAAAGCCACCGCCAGTACTACCACCTGCTCCCTGATTATTCGGATTCAAAGCTGAAATCAGGAAATAACCATTGCTATAGCCACTCCACCCCCAATTTACTCTAAAATAATCCTTCGTTGTATATCCATCCAATATGAATTGATGTCCTTCATTACTAAGAGTAGCTCCACCGTAAAGCACAGGGCCTACTGTCATTATTTCATTTTCCAGCATTTGTATCCACTCTGCATCCGAATACCATTCACGACGAAGACACAACATGCTTTTATTGTAATTCATATACTCTGCCAATCCATGAATAGCTGTCAATGTAGCGGCACCGGTTCCACCGGCAGAAGCGATATTAAACTGTGATTGAGCCATAACACCGCAGTCTTACATCAAAGTTGCAACTTCATTTTTAGAAATCTCGGATGAATTCCGATCATATTGAAGTGGCATATCGTTCCAAGCATAAGTATGTCCCAAAGTTCTCCCCGATACATTTTGGTGAATTTTGGCTCCACTAACTAGCGCATCATAACTATAAGCAGGAAGAGTACCCGTTCCTGCATTCGGCCATTGATGATATCGCATCAATATGGATATAGCAGTTGCCACACACCCTGTAACAGTCTGTGTGCCTTCAATTTTAGGACAAAGCGTATTATAAGGACTCTCTTGATCCCACTCCGCTGTTTTATATTGCTTTACCACATCTCCGGTTGTCATATCCGACACCCCTCTCCACGCTTCAGATACAACATCAGAAGTATTCAGTCCCGCCTCTCTTGCCTCATTGATCTGTTCTTTCAGTCCATTCATCCAACTTTTCAGATTCGAAGGCATCCCATCTTTCACAAAGCTGTTTGTGAAAGAATAGCCTAGTACAGGCATAACCACATCATCTCCGGCAATAATAACAAAACCTTTCCGGTCGGTACTATTAAAGACATAGAAAGCCGGAAGATTCCCTACACTACGGGTATTCGCATCTTCTCCATCCCAAACTAATTGTAACTGTGGTGACGCGACAGTACTACGGGTTTGAACATTCGTTTTAAAGAAATCGGTAGCTAAAGCATGAGCTTGCTCTGCTGTTACATTATCAGCAAGAAGCCGATTTGCAAGAAGAATAAATAGAAAGAGTAGTGTACACCTCATATAGTTAGGGGTTAGTTGGTTTAGTAGCACCTCAACGAATGACACAAATCACTATCTTGTTGTTCATTAGAAAAGACAAAATTACTGAAATATATGGTTCGGCAAATGATTTTAAATACTTTTTTAAAAACAAGGCCATCCTAAGTTAATAGAATAGCCTCGTTCCACATATTATAAATATATAATCTAACGTTTCATAAATTTGCTCCGGTATATCTTACCATCAGTTGATTGCAATACTACAATATAGCAGCCTGCATCCAATCCTCCTACCGGAATAGAATACTCTTTCTTATCCCCGGACTCTTTTTGCTGTATTATTTGCTGTCCGGACAAGTTATAGACAGAAATCACTCGGGCGGCATGAGAAGTACGGATATTAAGAATATCTTCCACTGGCTGCTGATAGATAACTAATCCATCCTTATCGGCTATTTCATCCTCAATACCGGTGGCCGGTCCTACAGAAAAATAGAGAGTGCTAATTGTCACAAGGTCTCCATCAGTACCTGATTTATACAAACGAACAGCATGCCTTCCCTCACCCAGACTCAGAGGAATTTCCATTACAAGGTTTTCCGTTTGGTCTGCCTCCACAAATACATTTTGATAGTGTACACTGTATGGATAACCTTGGGCATTCTCATAAACAGCTGCTGCCAATGTTCCAGTATATACATTTCCATCACCAGACAATGACAGATCAGCCAGAAAATTCAGACTCTCACCTACTTGAAGTTGTACCTTCTCCAGACGTGGTTGGCTGACCTTTAAATCGGCAGTTCCATACGCCTCCTTTATGGTGACCAGAGTTAATTCACCGATGCCATACGTACCTCCTCCCCAATCTATACAGGGGCAAATATAATACTCTCCAGCAGGAATATTGGTAGTCACATAGTTCTCTGTAACAGTCAGGTTTCCGGATACAGCCAGTTCTCTATTAATCGTACCCGGTTTTATTTCGACCTGTACATCTCCAACTATCGCTACAAAGTCCGCGTTTTTATCAAAAAGTGCAACACCCACTAAACCATAATACTCGTCCGATGTGCTTTTGTTAGAAACTAACATTTTGTAATCTCCTTTGAGACCACTATATAAGCTATGGGCTAATTTCACACTAACTTCTATGTCTTCTTCAAGACTTAGATTACCACTGAACGGAGTCAAAGTACATTTATTACCGCTTACAATAAGAATGAGTTGTGCTTCAGAACCCACGTAACCACGCACACGGCTCCATGTTGCTTCGCGCTCATCTTTGGTAGCTACATATACGGAATAAGTTCCATCAGCAAATTCATTAGGTATTTTCAGATTAGAAAAAGAATAAGTATTATATCCTTCATACGTATTTATCAGCGGAGCCAAAGCCATCTGCCCTAATATTGACTGTTGGCCATCTTTTTCTGCTACCACTGCCAACTTACTATTCTTGCATGCCACACTCATATTAAATATCTCAGTAATCGTCAGTTTGAACACATCTCCCTTAGCGACTTCCTCTTTATTTGCTTCCAATTTCGTCATAAAAAAATGGGAAGTAAAGTTTGAAGAAGTAGTAGGTGGCTGTATCCCCAGATACATTCCCTGACCTCTTGTAAATCCTCCGCCTAGATTACTTCCACCACCAATACCGGGAGAATCCGGATTTAAGGAAGCAACTTCAAAGTAACCATTATTCATTCCGCTCCATCCCCAATTGACATGAACCATATCCTCTTCATTATACCCATCAAAAACAAACGCATGGCCTCCATCATCCGAAGATCCGAAATAGTAAATAGGACGTTTCTCGTTAATTTCTGATTTAATCAGATTCATCCATTCTGCAGAAGCAAAATATTGACGATACACCAAACCCAAATTACCATCATATCCAAAGTAGTCAATTAAGGCCTGACCTACCTGATGTGAATAGGCTCCTGAAGCAGATGGTGAATATTCCATATCAACAGCAATACCACAGGCAGACATTAGCTGTGCAACGGCATTAGCTTGTGTCGTAGTGTAATTACCTTCATATTGCGGCAACATGTTATCCCAGTCAAAAGTAGTATTTCCATAATCAAAAGAACATTCAATTCCACTGGAAGTTTTATAAGAATGAGTACCTTTTCCTTTTACAGGATATTCATGATATTTCAAAATCATAGCCATTGCCGTGGCTACACACCCCGTTACACAACGTTCTCCTTTATAAAGAGGACAGGTATTATTGTACGGCTCACTTTGATCCCAGCATATATTTCCCAGCAAAGGAGATACAGATGCCGGAAAACTTGTTTTAGTAAGCAGTTTAGGTTCAGTAACCGTTTTTTCGACATTACCCAGTTGAGCATAAGCGGCATTATATAGTTCCAGCCACCCAAGTATGTTTACCGGTAAGTTCTCAGTTATGAAACTTCCATTATCCGAATAGCCCAGTACAGGCTTCATACGATCATCCCCGGATACTATAACATAAGCAGACTGCGCATAGTTATAGATATAAAAAGCTGTTCCTTCCACACTACGGGTAAATGCAGATTTTAGCAAATCATTAGAGACTGCCACCAATTGAACTTCACCGCTATTACGGGTTACAGCCCCGGATGACTGCATAAAGAAAGTTCGTGCAATAGAAAGAGCTTCTTCCGGAGAGCGTTGGGCCGTCCATGCCGATAAGCTGCATAAAAGAACCAAAGACAGGAGTAGTAATTTCTTCATAGGCATTATTTATTAGGATAATTAAACTAGAAATCGCAAAGTTACAGAAATCTATCGCTTTACAAATATTTCCCGCTAGTATTTTGCAAATAATGCGAATCAGTAGTTGAAATAGGTTCATTAGCGTTCAGAAAGGAAACATCTTTTTTGCCTCGCTTTCAGAAGATTAATACTTGTTTCAAGTGCCTGTCCGCATTTTAGACGTGGTTTGTGTGAATAATCATGCCGTTTTGCACTTTCATCTCTTTCATCGGCTTTCAGACTGTTGCGTGTAAGGTGTTTACGCTAAAATATCGCTCGTGGACTACTTTCTGTACTTTCAGCCTGTTACCGTATCAATATCCCTTGCTTCGTCTTCCGGCGTATTTAGGGTCTGTGCGCGTTCGCGCTCCAGCGTTTCGGGACGTAGTGTTTCGTGGGCCAACATGCGATCCGGATGGTATCCATGCTTCTCAATGTCAGTAGCATAGGGACTTGACACTTGGAACTTATTACCTTAAGAACCGGAACTCCCTTTGCCTTGCTGTTCAAGATGGCATCTTGTGCGATACAACATGCTATCTTGAACAACACAAGATGCCATCTTGAGCAGCAAAGGTAGTCATGCTTCAGTAGATATGCAAGCTTTTTACGGGGGAAAGGTAATAGTAATGTACGTGCATTTTTATTAGATCGTATCGAAACAGTATTGTCTCTGTGTCTATTATAACGTACTGAAAAGAATAAAAGAGTGATTATGTATATATCCTATTTGGAAATGGCTATTGCAAAATTGATTGTAGCGATTACCAATAAAATCAGACGAATTTGTGTGAAGACACGTATTTTACTAAGAGTAATTCAAAAAGAAGAGGTGTACCATTTTTCTGGTACACCCCCTAAACAGGTCAATTGAAAAAATCGAGAATAGCAACTAATTGCCGTTCATCTTTCCACTTTATTTTATGAGACTTTAAAAAGACTTTCCATTTGACCTTATGTTCTTCATCCAAGCTCTTCTCTATATCTTTCCGATTAGCAGGCAACAATTGTTTATCCGAGGTTTGAAGGTAGAATTTAATAACTAAAGGAACCTCACGACCATCTGTCTTTTCCTGCAACATCAGGCCATGATTGGGATTGTTCAGCCCACCGATCTCCAAAGAGGACAAGTCACGGGTAGCAGATGTATTCGAACTGGAACCGTATGCTCCACCGGAACTGAGTAATGATTCAAAGTCACCGGTCACAAGTTTTAAGATAGAATAATTACCTTTCTTCGCTATCACTTCCATAAACTCATTGCCAACCGGAATAAAGGTACGCTCACCAATTTCCGCATGTGATACATTCCGCGTATCCGCCTGAAATATCCGCTCATTATTCAGATAATGAAGTGCACTGCCCAATAAGTGAATATTCACCTTCCCTTCCGTCTTTTGATTATTTACCATATAAATGGTACCTTCCTGAAAGTTATCAAATAAATACGGCCATTTAGTATTTGGGGTATATTGAGCTGTAATCGGGAGTAGATATCCCATCAGCATTATAATAGTGAATACTGTTTTTTTCATCTGATTATTAGTTTTTGTGAAGTATTCCTTTTACTCATAAGTCGTATTATATACAGTCCGGGTGAAAATGAAGACGCGGGAACAATCGTCTCTATACCTGCCATTAAATCACCCTTACCAACTAATATACCCTCTGCAGTATATATAGCATATTTAACAGTTTCATCAGACCTGATACGGATGTTGCGGGAGTCCTTCTCATAGAAAGCAAACTCCTGCATTTCCGGCTTTATACTTTCAATGCCGGTTGCCGGAGTTACATTGATAGTAAATGTTTGCTCCAGCGATTTATTGTTCTTGGTATTAGTTACTTTAATATGAACAGTGCGATCACCATCTTCCATATTAAAAGCCTCCTTAGTTTTCAGTTTACCGTCTTCAATAATAAAAGAAGATTCTAAATAATCATGGAAAATGATACTATAAGGTCCCTTGAGTTCAAATTTATAAACCGGATCTTTTGCTTCGCTCTCAATAGTGACATCAGCAACTGCCGTACCTGCAGGTTTACCGGCTTCAACGGTATGCGCGGACAATATAATATTCATCGGGCCTTCTGAGGGAGGCCGAATGCCAATTACAACACCTTGATTAGAAGTATAGTCCATGTCCATTGTGTTATCTCTCAAACCATCGAGGGGGAAATAGCCGTTATTAGCTCCGCCCCATCCCCAATTCACATGAAAAAAGCTGCCATCAAATCCGTCCAGGTTAAAGCAATGCCCATATCCTTTCTTGACATCCGTTCCGCTATAACAAACAGCACGTCCGGCACTTAATTCGTTCAATATAAGTTGCTCCCAATCACCGTCATAATTTGCTCTTAAATAGAATTTGACTGATGATGGATAATCAAAGTTGCGCACTAAGGATGCAGGCATATAAGAGGTTTGCGTACCGGAGCCATCTACACCATAGTCCATTTTGAGGGAAACGCCACAGTGATAAAGCAATCGGGCAACTTCTTTTTTATTATCTGCGCCGGATAAAATAGCACTCCAATTATAAGCCTCTTCTTTTTCATAATTCAAATATAAGGTGCCATAAGTGGGGCTTACATAACTGTATTCCCCTTGCGGTTTCACCGGATATTGCGCAACACTCATAGCCTGAGCCATAGCTACCGCTACACAGCCTACGACTGCTGTACCACTGTTATTGGATGGGCAAAACTGATTATAAGGTCTTCCCTGATTCCAGTTAACCGTTATCAGAGGGGATATTTTGTCACCAACCGCACGGGTAACAGGCCTATCATCCAACGTTTCCCAAGCGCGATGCTTTTCACCCTTTATATGAGAATTGTAGCGTATTTGTTCACTGTATCCATCCAACCAATATTTCACATTATCAGGTTGTCCGTCCAGCTGAAAAGTTCCTGTTTCAGAATATCCCAAAACAGGCGTGGACATATCATCCGCTGCAATCAACGCCCATCCTTCTGGTGTGAACTGTATGATGTAGTAAGCTTTCTCATTCTTATACATCATTTCTTTCACCGACAGCACACTTCCGCTAAAATCAGGATTCTTTTGCTTCATGATTTTCACAGCTGCCTCTGTCGCTACTTCCTTGTTCACTTCTTTAGAATTTACATTCAGAAGAAATAATGAACAAATAAAGAATAGAATATACTTTCTTACCATGGCTGAATTGATTATATGGAATATAACAAGAAAGCCCCCTTCTTCTATCGCACATTCGATGCGTAGAAGAAAAGGACTTTATCTTACAAGGTTATTACTTATGAATTATAGATAATTTGCCGACATCAATTGCCTTTGCAGCTTTCTGTACATCCGCTTTGCCGGTAGTTTTTACTGATAATGCTGCAACTACCGGTGTAAAGGTTGCCAATGAAGCCATTTCCCACCATCCTAATCCAGAACCGTCTTCACCGAAAGCAAAGACTCCAAAATCTGTAGACGTAATACTACCATCCGCATTTACCGTAAATTCAACCAATGCTTTTTGTGCAAGAGAATAGGGAGTTAATGTCAGTACACCTAAGGTTGCATGTTGCACAGTTCCTAATTCATAACCGGAAGAGATGTAGAATTTGCCGGTACTAATATCATAGCTTCCCGGAACTATAGAACCCTCCATATAAAGATTCTCAATGATAAGACCATTTTCTTTTTCGGGGTCTTCGGTGATTGTCACTGTGCCACCATCATATACACCGTCTGCATCTGCAAAAGTGAAAGCAAAATTACCAAGCACCATATCTTTAGTCATGGCAAAATACTTCCACCAAACTTCCTCAGATGAATAAGCCTTATTGGGATTTCCATATACATCTGCAATTGCAGCTTCAGCCACAACTACTGATACGATATCACCGGGAGCAGGAGCCGAAGGCAAACTAAATAGAATCTGCTTACCAGATATACTCCATTGATCTTTAGTAAGCTTCAGAGTAGAAGTTCTGGAGTCATTGCTATAAACAACTGAAACGGCGCCAGGCTTCACTGTATTATCATTGCGATATACATTGAACTCAAAAGTGATTTCACCTTCAAACTCTTCCCATTTCGGGAATACTCCTCCTATTGCCGGTGCCGTGAAACAGCTATCTGCAACAGCAAACGGCTCTTGAGCAGCATGTACATAAGCACCGGTGAAACTACCTGTACTTGGATTCAAACCACTATTCACAGCCGCACATTTATTGCCAAAGCTGTCTACAAACGCACCTTCTGCCCAAGAGAATGCAATATAAGCACCTGCCGGTACTTTGGGAGCCGCAAAAGTTACTGTACTGCCACTAATAACAACAGTGAACTCATCTTCTGCAAGAGCAACGGTATTACTGATATCCCATTCTTTATAATATTTGGCAGTAACCGCTCCTTCACCACGTATCACAGCCTCAGAAAAAGTGACTGCAGCTGATTTAGCGGCTTCATCTCTCTTTATTGTTTGAGCAGCAGGATTTTCACCGTCAGTTGTTGTTACACTTACGTTGGCAACTGCTCCTGCAATACCTTTATCACTGCCCGCTACCGCATAAATCTGATATGTAGTATAAGGTGAACACATCGGCTCGCCCTTTGAACGCATGTCAAAAGTATAGGTAGCATTCTTTTCTACACTCAACACAGCAGAACTGAGGCCTTTATAATTGCCTTTCAATAAACTTTCTCCATTCAATTCTTCTGCGGCATTGGCTTCTACCACCACATACGAATAAAAGTTTGTCCCACTGGCAGGAGTCACCGTGAACGTGAAAGTCTCGTCCGTTACCTCCGTTACATCTATGGAAACGGACGGGCCGCTTCCATAATTTTCAGATGAAGGATCATCAAAGTTGGTACAACCGACCATACATAGGCTGGCGGCCAAAATGCTATATAATATCTTTCTCATATTCTAATATTATGATTAAAAGTTATTTTTTCGTTATTGTTTGGTTACCATACATCAAATTCCACCAACCATCGCTTGCAGCACCGTAAGCGCTTTCAATTCTCAGTTTGGCACCATTTTCAAGAATAGTAATGATGATATTTTGTCCATTGCTCAATTCATCGCTTTCATCCGGATCAGGACCCGTGAAGCCGGCCAATAGGACATCAACCCCACCGTCTGAATAACCAATCTTTTGCCCTACAGGTATCCGGATCTCAGTTTTTTCATCGTTTACTACACCATAAAAATTATTAGCTTTTGGAGCAACAAAACCATTGGCTGCAAAATACGGCTCCAGATTGCCAACCCACACCTTGTTCAAGTCTTCATCATCACGGTTGATAGTGATGTCCCAATCGAATGAACCGCGACTTGCAAAATAAGAGTCAGCAGAAGCACTGTAAGTACCCAAGATGAACAGTAACGGATGTTCGTCATCCTGAATAGTAACTTTACAATTCTTACTCGCACCCAAATTCACACCCTTGGGATCTTTTAAAATAAAGGTTACGGTCACATTACCACCAAAAACGTCATTATCAATAATATTTAGTTTTATGTATTGAGTGGGAGCATCTTTGGTAAACGTCAGTGAATGAGATTCATTGGCAATTGTATAATGAGTTCCTTCTACAGCCGTCGTACCATCACCGGCAACTACCTCAAAATCTGCAGTTGTAGAAATACCGGATAGTGAAGTTAGCAATACCGGAACATCAAGAGTTCCCTCTTCCTCACCAACGGTCATGTCCGAACTGATAAATGCTACAAAAGCATCTTTATCGTTAAAGGTCGGCGCCTCGTTCATATCACAAGAGGCGAACAGCAGTATGCTGGCAGCAAACAGACCATATATTAATTTTAATCTTTTCATATTCTTGCATTCGTTTTATATTAATAACCCTCATTCTGAATCATATTCGGATTAGCATCCATCTCACGTTTAGGAATTGGCATAGCCCATCTATAACTTGGGAACGGAATGTCCTTATTGGTCATTCCATCATAGTCAGTACGTACCAAGGAGGTTTTGGTTCTTGCATAATCATAAGCAATATGTCCTTCAAATGCCAGTTCCTTACGTCTTTCTGTGAAAATAGAAGTGGCTGAAGGAGAAGGAACTGTTGCGTTACGCTTGTCTGCAATAGCTTTCAGGTCAGATTCGGCAGTTACGCCTGTAATATGCGCACCATTGTATAAAGCCTCAGCACGATTCAGATACATTTCAGAGAGGCGCAGAATGACTACGTTATTTTCTTTAGGAATGCCGCTACCTTCTTTTCCGGCATATTTAGTAGTAAAATAGTCGTTTTCATTCGTAGTAAACAACTCCGCACGGATATCCCCTTCTTCATAAAGAGAGACCAAGTCATTGGATGCACTCACGTCACCACTTCCATCCGGTCCGGTTGTAACATATGAAATACCTTCCCATCCGCTGCCATCCCAATACTCATTCTTATTGGAGCCATACATTTCGAGAATAATCTCACCGCCTTGAGGAGCTGCGGAAGCTGTCCACATAGCCTTATATTCATTCCCGCTCACTAGCTTATATTTGCCGGAATTAATAACTTTGGTAGCATAATCCGCACACTTTTGCCATTCACCCATATACAGATAAACCCGGGAAAGTAAAGCCTGAACGGCAGGTTTAGTAGCCGCTGCCGCTGCATCACTGATACCTGTACGTGCATAATCATCGCTCATCAGGCTTTCAGCATCAGTCAGGTCTTGTACAATCTGACTGTATACCTCTTTAACTGTATTACGCGCCGGCCGGCCGTTTTCAGTTACTAATACGATCGGTACACCCAAACTTTCGGGTTGATAAGTATAAGGTTGCGCATAAGTAATTACCAAATCGAAATAGCATAAGGCACGTACAAAAAGTGCCTCCGCCCTGGTATTATTAATTTGCTTAGTTGTAACTTCCGTGCTTTCTTTACCTTCCAGGTTATTAATCACATTGTTTGCCCAGGAGATCACATAATAAGCATAAGACCAGATGCTTGATGTTGAGCTTTCATTGTAGTTCCAGAAAGGATCTACACGGTAGCGCCCGGAGCCTTGCAGAGATATCGGGTTCTTAGCATTACCGCAACGCAATTCAGAAGCCAAGATAAAACTTGAGCCATACCACATATAGCTTTGGAAAGGAGAATACAAAGCTGCTGTAGCGGCATCCAAACTTTCATATTTAGACAAAGTCAATTCATTACTTTGCTTCAATACCGGTTCTTCTTCCAGGAAACCGCTGCAAGAAGTGGTCAACCCCGCTGCCAGAACCGCTAATCCTATTATTATTTTTTTCATAACTTAATTCCTTTTTACTGATTAATTAAAATGTCAAGTCTACTCCCACTACGAACGTCTTGGACAACGGATAAATACCATATCCCATACCGTCAATACCACGTTCCGGATCCCAGAAATTAACATCGTGGAATGTGTATACATTCAGACCACTGGCATAAACCTTAGCATTACCAAGACCTACCTTTTTCAACAGGGTTGCAGGTAATGTATAAGACAAGGTTATATCCTTAATGCGGAAATAGTCGCCTTTCTCAATGAAACGGTTAGAGCCAAAGCTGTTTGAGTTAGTAGTATTTCCGGCAATAGGTTTCGGGTTGCATCCGGTATCTCCCGGTTTCTTCCAATAATTAAGTGCACTCTTAGCCTGGTTCATAGACATTTGGGCACCATCTGATTGTAGATAACGATTTTCGATGATAAGCACTTTATTACCGCCTTTGAATTCTCCTATTACACTTAATGAAACGCCTTTCCAGCTGACAGTCGTATTAATACCACCGGTATAAGTAGGTTCCGGGCTACCGGATTGTACATAAGCGGCAGCATTATAATCATTGGTCAACTCACCGGTTGATGTTCTCCATAAAGCTTCACCATTCACAGGATTTACTCCGTAGTAGTCTTTCAGATAAAAAGTCAATAAGCTTTCGCCGACAATATGCTTCAAGCGAGATTCAGTATCACCGTCCAATGTCGTATAGTTCATCATCTCGTCACCGGCAAGTTCCAGAATCTTGGACTTATTGTGAGAGATATTGAATCCTACATCCCATTTCCAATCGTTTTGATCAAAGATACTTGCGTCGAACTGGAATTCAACACCTGTATTGCGCATAGAACCTACATTCTGCAGAGCTGAGTTAAAGCCGGAAGTGCTGGATTGTGCTTTATTCAACAACATATCCGTTGTCTTACGAGAGTAAACATCAAGACTACCGGAGAAACGATCCAAGAAACGGAAGTCGAGACCCACATTCCACGAAGCGTTCTTTTCCCAAGACAAATCAGGATTGGCAGGAGTCGAAGGACGCATACCGGTCACGCCATTATAAGCTGTAGAGGTATACGTGCCAAACTGTGCATAGTTACCGATATTGTTATTACCATTCAAACCATAGCTGGCACGTAACTTCAACATATTCAACCAATCATAGGATTCCATAAACGCTTCATTGTGTAAGTTCCACGAAGCACCTACCGAATAGAAAAGTCCCCATTGACTATTACTGCCAAACTTGGAGCTACCGTCATAACGAGCTGATGCCTGCAAATAGTAGCGTCCATCGTAATTGTAGTCCAGAATACCAAAGAAAGACATCAATGTTTCTGTTGCGGTAACATAATCAATCTGATATTTTTCAGCATTACCGGAAGGATGATACGGAATATCCGGATTCAGATCCTGTGACATCTGATATTGCAGCCAATAGTTTTTGTGAGTCGCTTCCTGGCCTAACAAAGCGCGCACATTATGTTTTCCGAACGTATCTTCATATACAGCAGTATTAGAAGTAGTCAATAAGCGATATTGCATCTGAGTGGTCTGCAATTTCGGATAACCGGCATCGTAATTATGCGCCTCATTAGCCCAATAACGACGTCCTTCATTGAAAGTCATTTCAGCGGCATCAGTCGTTTTGATCGTTAATTGCTTGATCGGTTTCCATTCTAAATACATATTGCCGCTAAAGCGATATTGTTTTTCCCATTGCTCGTCATAGGTAGCCGTTGCACGCGGGTTCTGATTACTGTTTTCAGCAATTTGCGTATAATGTGTGCCATCCGCATTGTAAGCCGGAGTCCAAGGCAAGATGGTCAAGCCGGCAAACGCCGGATTAGAATAATACAAACTCTGCATTGGAATATCTTCGCTATACATATAACCGGCATTGATACGTACGCCTGTCTTCAAGTATTTATTCAGTTCATGATCCACATTGATACGTGCCTGCATTTTCTGAAAGTCTACGCCATAGAAAATACCTTCGTTGTTATGGTAAGATAAAGAATTATAATACTTTGTTTTCCCACTACCACCAGACATATTAACTTCGTATTCCTGCATATTGCCCATGCGAGTAAAATGATCCATCCAGTTTGTTTGCGGACGAGTTAACATTTCATAAGGGCGATAATAACTGGCACCACCTGTCGGGTCATCAGGGTTTCTGCCTGAGTTGATGATTGCCTGACGTTGATAACCCAACAATTCAGATCCACTCATTACTCCATAGTCATTGTCATTAGCTAAATAAGACACACCATATTTAGCGCGAACGGTGAAACGGCTCTTGCCTTCTTTTCCTGATTTAGTAGTAATCAAGATGACACCATTAGCAGCACGTGAACCATAGACAGAAGCTGCCGCAGCATCCTTCAAAACCGTTACATTTTCAATGTCGTTCGGATTAATCATAGCAATCGGGTTACCTGTATTAGTAAACTGGCTCTCATTACTGCTCAATACCGGTATACCATCCACTACATACAAAGGCTCATTATCTGCATAAATAGAACTGGTACCACGAATACGAATGTTGGTACTTGAACCGGGTTGTCCTGAATTCTGAGTGATTTGCACTCCCGCCATCTTACCTGCAAGCATTTTGTCTATAGAAGAAGCTGGTATCGTGGCTATCTGGTCAGAAGTAACCGAGGTAATAGAACCGGTTTTCGCTTCACGCTTTGTAGTTCCATAACCAATAATCACAACCTCTTCAAGTAGCTCTGTATCAGACTTCATTACGACCTTTACGTTAGGTTTAGCAGCCACTTCCTGTGTCTGCATACCGATGTATGAAACCTGCAAAGTCTTCGCAGAACTTGGTACGTTCGATAAAGTAAAATCACCATCTACACCGGTAATAGTACCAAGTTGAGTACCTTTTACCAATACAGAGGCTCCAATAACTGGCTGCCCATCTTCTTCAGAAATCACAACACCCGTGATTGTCTGAGTTTGGGCAGTTACTAGGCCTATTCCAACAAAAAGACAGGCCAATAACAGCATTAATTTTCTTTTCATAAATTCTCTCTTAAAGTTTAACTTTACATTAATTGTTTCTTTACTCTAACAAAATGCAAATATATTAATAAAACTGAAACGAACAACTATTTTGTTGAAAAAACCTTGTAAATCTATCAATTTGTTAACCAAAAAGCTTATTTTATGCTTAACAGCAGATTTTTCGTACTAAAAAAAACTAAATGACTATGTAAATGCTATCACTCTGAAGTACTCTTTGGAGTCGCATTCCTTAATGCTGATGGCTACTTTTAAACAAAAAGAGTTAAAAAGGTGATATGCTAAGATTAAATTGAAAGTCATTTTACGTAGATTTACCTTTTTTATAAAGGAAATACAAAACAAAAATCGCTTTGTAGATTGAACTTTTACAGATATTAAGTCTTATTTAATTCTTATGTAGCACATTATATCGTCTTATTTGTTCATAGTATTAACTAAAACGACTAAAGATGAACAAGATTATTTACAGTTTAGTGTACAACCGCAAAAAGAGCCTTAATAAAAGGGGAATGGCTCTGGTGCAAGTAGAGGCCTATCTAAACAGGAAGAAGAAGTATTTCTCGACCAAAGTTTACTTGAGACCCGATCAGTGGGATGCGAAAAAACTACTAGTAAAAAACCATCCCAATGCAGATGCCTTAAATCGATTGATTTACGAATTTATGGCAATGATAGAAAAGCGTGAGCTTGAGCTTTGGCAGCAGGGGAAGCCTATAACTCTGGATGTATTGAAGGATGTACTGACAGAGAAACAAGAGCAAGAGGATAAATCGTTGTTTATCCCCTTCTTCAGGCAGGAAATAATGACTTCTGGTTTGAAAGAGAGTACGAAACGAAACCATCTGTCTACCGTTGCACTGCTACAAGACTTCAAGAAGGGTGTGACCTTCTCTGAAATGACTTTTGAATTTATATCCTCTTTCGAGTACTACCTTCAATCTAAAGGATATCATGTCAACACGATAGCCAAGCATATGAAACATTTAAAGCGCCATATCAATGTAGCTATTAATAAGGAATATATGGATATACAGAAGTATGCTTTTAGAAAATATAAAATAAAGACTGTAGAAAACAGGCATACCCATTTATCGCCGGAAGAATTAGAGAAACTGGAAACCTTGCAACTGACAGGAAGACATACAAAATACCAGAAAACACTGGATGCTTTTTTGTTCTGTTGTTATGCTGGTATGAGGTATTCCGACTTTGTCAATATGAAGCCTGAGAACATTGTAGAGATGCATCAGGAGACCTGGTTGATATATAAATCCATCAAGACAGGCACGGAAGTCCGGCTTCCAATCTATTTATTATTCTGTGGAAAAGGGATTCAAATTTTGAACAAATACCAGGCAAATCTACAAGACTTCTTTCATTTGAGGGACAATTCGAATGTGAACAAAGAACTGATTATAATTGCCCGATTAGCTGGGCTACCTAAAAGAGTGTCATTCCATACTGCGCGACATACTAATGCAACGCTACTGATTTATAATGGCGTAAATAGTACAACCGTACAGAAGTTATTAGGGCATAAGAGTGTGAAAACCACGCAAATATATACCAATGTAATGGATATGACAATAATAAGTGATTTGGAGAAAAACCACTCGTTGGCTCATCGCAAAAAAGGGAAATAAATCCTGCTAAAGTAAGGTGTAACCACTTATCATGAAACCTTAAGGATATTGAATAAATAGGTTACACCTTATACTTAGAGAATTTACAAACTAAAATACCTTCTATATTTTGTTCTATTTTTCTTATTTTCTATTTCCTCATTTCCTTCTTTTCACATTTATTGAATTGAAAAGTACGGACTTTATTGATGAGAAGATTATATTTAGAGAAAATTGTTCTTTTTGTCGTTTTCATCTTTTTGCGAAACTGAATAATACTTCTTCCTCTGTCTTCGTCCTCTGTGTCTCCGTGTTCAATCCTGTCATTTTAAAACGGCCCCTTAGTCTTTCTGTAGGGGGCTATAAGTAACACGAAGGTTCGTCCATAATTAATTGTAGTGAATTGTTTGACTGATACTCAGGATGATGGCTCTGTATAAACATGTGAAGCTACATTTTCCCCAAAGTGACTTTACTACTCTTTTAGGTTACACAGAAAGCTGTTTTTAAGGGGGTTACAGCCTTAAAAGTTACATCATGTAAAGGAAAAACCATGAAACCCTACATAACAAATGTTAAAACACCCTACATTTTAATCAATGTTTCTCCCTACATTTATTAAGTCCCTTTCAAGTGAGATGCTTAATATTATATTATCTATTTCAATTTCCATTAAGCGAACATGTTCTTGCATATATAGAAATCTCTCGATGTCGACTTCCCTTCGATTTTCTATTCTATCACTTTGAGGGAATTTAATTCTCATTTCATTAAAAAAAACTTCTTTTTCCATTTTGGGAAATTTGCATAAAAAAGTTTCTGGCATTTTAAAGAATCTAATTAATTTCCATAGTTCATCATATATGCTATATAGATGTATAATTCGGGAAAAAGGAGAAAATGCGACCATCGATAATTCACGATCAGGTAACGCCCTCAGCATTTTTTTATACATCGAATTATTAATATGAGTGCCATTCGTAATTGATAGCATATTAGTAGATATTATATCTTCGTCTAAAAAAGTGTCTTTTTCACAATCAACCTGCATCATTTCTCCTGTACCGGTAAGTAACCAAGCTGATGATACCTTGAATTTTTCAACTATATCTTCCATTAAATCATAACTGGGTTTATTTTTCCCATTTATAATATTATAGATGGCGGTAGACCTCATATTCAATGCGGTTGCAAATGAATTAGGGTTCATTTCTAACTTTTCTATTATCTGCCGAAATCTTTCACCTATTGTTCCCATATTCTTAATATTACAAGAAATAATGCAATTATCTTTAGATTACGCTTTGTTGTTACAATATATATTGTAACTTTGCAACATCAATATACATTTGTGTTACAAATATACAATAATTATGGTACTATCCAAAGAACAAAGAGACTTTATAAAAAATGAACTCGAAAGAGGTATGATTAATGAGGTAGCTAAAAGAGCAAACGTCTCAAGAATGGCAGTTTATCGCTATTTTACAATGAAATCGATAAATAATGAAGCCATTGAAAACGCCATTTTAAGTGTATATGGTGAGCTTAAAAAAAGAAGAAGTGATAGAGAAATATTTTTTAAAAATTTGCTAAATGGCTGATTTTATTCAAAATAATGAAGAACTATTCGTGTCTTATAGTTGGTTAATACGCAATGACTACTACAAGATAAATGCAAAAACTATCGAAAAATGGAAGAATCGCAGAATGTCTTACACGATTTCTTGTAATAATCACAGCTATGTGCAATATTCATCCATCCCCGAATCTGCCCGTAAGAGACTTCCTCCTTTGAAAGAATTAAAGCGTCTGGAATCCAAACAGAGGAAAGAAAGAAAGTCCGAATTGCTTTATCAGGATATTCTGGAACACATGCAGTGCGCTTATACCTATGGATTTATTCAGTTTCGCCAAATATACATAGACATGGGCTTTTCACTAGATAAAGTTACGGTATATGCCCGTAAACATGCTGTTTGGCAATATTTTATAGACGCTTTCTATTCCGAGCCCGGACTGATTTCCCCTGTGAAAGAAGGTGTTAAGGCATATAATGTGCTTTATCCCGGCCAAGTGAAATACAACCGTTTCTGTGGACTTATCAAGAAGGCTTTAGATGAAGGTATACCAAGTGTAGTTGTAAAAAAGAAGCCTGTCGGGCGGCATAAAGAGTTCAACGAAGTGTACGAGTATTGGGTAATGCAGCTTGCCAGTTCCGGTAAAGCATACAGCCAAGCGGATATTCACCGTGAAATATGTACCATGTGTGACGAAATGGATCCGAAATATAAGAAACCCGGAATAACCACCATCAAGCGGATATATGCTAAATGGATGCCCATAGTGCAAGAAAACCGCTATGGCAAAGATAAAACCCGCTTTGAAAAAATGGGTTATGTCAGCATTATCAAAGCCAAACATGCCAACAGCCAATGGCAGATAGACGGATGGCGTTTGCCGTTCTACGTGAAAGGTTATGAAACTTTGTGCCTCTTTTGGGTGATTGATGCCCATAGTGGGCGTGTGGTAGGCTACAAGATTGCTGAAACCGAAAATACAGAAACCATTCTGGACGGTTTGGAGAATGCGGTAAGGAATACCGGGGCACTTCCATTTGAGATAGTATCCGATAACCACTCCTTTAACCAGACCAAGATAGCCGAAAATTTCAAAGCTGAACTTGATAGCATGGGATGCACTTGGACGACAACGGAGAACCCACGCTACAAGACCATTGTAGAACGCAGTTTTAAGACGCTTGCAGCCCTTTATATGAAGAAACAGTATGGATATATAGGCGAAGGTATAAAAACGAAGAATCCGGACGGAAGGACATCACAGGAACTGTTTGATAAATATACCAGTGGCAAAGGTTGGCTTACCTTTGACCAAGTAGTAGCAATAGCCGTGTATTGTGTACATGAATATAACAACCGGATGGACAAGAGCGGTAAAACCCCGATTATGAGATATGAGGAATCCGATAAACCCGGTGAAATCAGGCTGGAAAACATAGAAACCAATCCTCACTTTTATAATCTTTTCACCCGGGATATGAGTACTCTATTGGTGCGCAAAGGACAGCTCAAATTTACCCGTGCAGGTGTTGAGTACGAATACCAGTTATCATCAAGGTTGGCTCAAGAATGGAACGACAAGGAAGTACGTGTACGGTATATCAACCCTATGGACGGCATTTATATCTACAACCCCGATACAGACGAAGCATTAGGCTATGTTCCGTTGAAGCCCAAAGCGCACGGGGCTAAGTTTGACCAGACAGAGGAAGACGTTGAGATAATGAGCAAGACCAAAAGCATTAATAAAAGCGTCCAAAATAAAAACAAAGAAAGGTTACAGAACTTACAATGTAGTACATTGAGTATTGACCCTAAAGCGGTAGAGCTTATAAACCAACGGAATACGCCAAAGAATGTGATAGAAGAATTGCGTAAAAGCAGTGTATTGGCCAGTGAATTTGAACGAAACGGAGGACGGATGCAATGTACCCCGGACCTTCCGGAAGCGAAAGAATTTATAGCTATCACCGATGAAGGGGATAAGAATAAAAAATGGAAGGCTGACCATCCCTTTCACTCTGAAGAAAAAGTATACGTCAGCCTGCCTGATCCAAATGAAACTGATTACTAACCCAGTCCGATATGTTACCGCATAGAAGACTGATAACCAATATCCAAATGAAAGAAGTTTGTGCAAATTTACCGGAAAAATCCGAGATTAAAAAGGCAATTAACGATTATTGCAAGGAAAGAGGCCTGAGCAAGTCCGCTTTTGCTTCCAGGTGTGGCGTCAGTGATGCCACGATGACCGCCCTTACAAAGGAAAAATGGGACAACATTTCAGATGAAATGCTGATGAAGCTTTGGAACTTTGTAAACCGGGACAAGTATAACAATCTATATCAAAGCTATGATTTTCTCAGTACGTACAAGGCTTGCGACAAAGCCCGTAAATACCGTCTGATGATAGGTGTTACCGCTGATACGGGAATGGGCAAGACAACGGCTTTACGGACGTATTCACGACAAAAGAACGTGTTCTATGTATCGTATGACAAAACCATGAATGCCGGACAGTTCTTTGTGTCGTTATTACGTGAATTGTCGAAGCTGAATTCAACTTTTAACTGCGACTCCTTCCTTTGATTTCTCATTTCCACTTTTCCTTGTATTTTAGGAATTTGTCAA
>OLSH01000376.1_pt1 | contig 41885 bp, 55 predicted proteins | sample 1643221 | NCBI WGS metagenome assembly OLSH01 (sample SAMEA3136681, study PRJEB25190) | human gut metagenome | biome: human gut; feature: human-associated habitat; material: faeces | place: Austria | collected 2013 | reverse complement strand
ATGGCTATTACGTAGCAACGGTGAGTGAACATGGGAATGAGCAAATCATAAGTAGATATGTGAAAGAACAGGGACAGGAAAAAAATTATAAAACAATCTATAAAAACGTAGAGAAAACAAAGCAGTATAGCATATGGGATTATATGTAGAGGTTGCAACCTTCGATACCCCGCAGCTTGCTGCGGGGTAGTTCATTGTATCAATTAATACACTGTTAGGGACTCCGCGGCAGCTTATTTGCCAATGCTGCGGTATGCCCTTGAATGAAGATAGTTTGATCAGCCGCGAAAAGGATGGAAGCTATAATGAAGATTACTGCAAGTGGTGTTATGCGGATGGAAAATTTGTCTATCAGTCAAAGGAGTCGCTGTTAGATTATCTTGTGAGCCATATGCCGAATCCTGACAATCTGAAAGACGAAGATCGGCGCATCCAGTTTGATGTGTATCTTTCACAATTGAAACACTGGAAATAATTTCTACCTGTGCGGTTGCAATATTCTTGATATTCCACCTATGCGGTTTGAATGATTTTTAAAAGTAAATATAGAAGTTACAGGCACTTGCAGGAATGCAGGTGCCTTTTCTGTGTTTAATTTTAGGGGATAATGAATGGGAATCAGGTTTTTGGGGTTTGGGTCAGGCGAGGGATAAGCAGACCAATAATACGCTGCACTTGTGATACAGAAACACATAGATCGTTTTTAAAATATTCCGGCAGGGAATACGGTATTCCCTGCCGGATTTCAGAATTACAGATGCGGGAGATTTTTTCTGTAATTTCGCAGATCTTCTTCACTGACTTCAGAAATGATTTTATCAAATGTTTCCAATAATTTCGGTTTATCCTCAGGCAAATGTCCCCTGAGCTGGAAAAGCTCCCATTGCGGCGAAATAGGTGGATATATTCAGATTTTCCACAAGGGTACGGAGTTCACGGTATTTTTCCAGTTCACCTTCTTCCTGCCAGTTTCCGTTTTGGATTTCCTGATATAAATCGGATTCCGGATAAACTGTCAGCATATTCGGACCAATTAGGAACGGATGAAGCTGATTGAATATTTCTGCAGATAATTTTGCTCCGGTTTCACCGTGTCCCTTACCGGAAATACTGGTCAGATAGAAGAAACCATATTCGATACCGGCCTGCTCTAATCTTTTGCATTGGGTTAGAATATCCTTGGAAGTATACCCTTTACGCATAAAGGCAAGTGCATCATCATCTCCTGTTTCAACGCCGATGGTCAGCCCGGTGTATCCTGCCTGCCGAAGTCGGATCAGCTCATCGTCTGTCTTATTTACGGAATCCGTAATGCGGGCAAAGCATCCAATGGATTTAACAGAGGGGAAATACTTGTGAATAAGGGATGCGATTTCAAGTAATTTTTCTGTTTTCAGGACAAATGGGTTGGCTCCTGTTAAGAAAACACGGTGAATTGGCTCCGGGTTTTCTTTTCCCTGCAGGCGGGTTAACATTTTTGAATAGGGATTTGTACGCAGAACCTGAGCTTCCAGTAAATCGCCTTCTATGTCTTCCATAGGTGACATTCTGAATTTGAACGGCAGATCACTGTATAGGGTACAGAACTTGCACTTATGATGGGTACAGCCCGCTGTTACTTCCAGCAGAAGCGAGTCTGCTTCATAGGGCGGACGCCAGATTGTTCCTGTGTAATGCATGATAACCACCTCAAATCAAATTAAGATTATGTACAGGCAACGAGGCAAACCTGTACATTGCTGTCCCGTTAGGATGATTATAGCAGAGCACACCAAAAAGAAAAGTACTGTACTTTTTTGCAGTACCTTTTATTTTGGCGCGGAATAGGGTATGATGTTGAGGGAAGGAGATGGAAAAATGAGAAAATCGGAAGAAGCAGCAAACCGTTGTAAGACGATTTCTATGGTGCAGAAATTACTGGGAGGGAAATATAAGATCGAGCTTCTCTGGTATATTGGAAAGTGTGATATCCGGCGTTTCGGGCAGCTTCGCCGCCAGATAGGGGAAATTACAGAAAGCTCTCTTACGAAGCAGCTCCGGGAGCTGGAAGCAGACGGTTTTATTATCCGGCATGATTTCTGTGAGGTTCCTCCACGGGTGGAGTATACGTTGACAGATCTTGGGAAGAGTTTTTTATCCGTTCTTGATTATATGAAATCTTGGGGAGATGAGAATCTGCTGGTATAGACAAGGTATGATGGCTATATAAAATGATAAATTGGAGAGTTGTATGGATTATAGAATAATTTTGACAGGAGGCGGTTCGTGATGAAAGAGAGGAAGGAAGTTCTGGACTTTGGGCTGACTTTCCCGGATGTATATGTGGATGCGCCTTTCCATGATGGTAACTGGGTGCTTCTGCGGTACCGGAAGAACAAAAAGGCATTTGCGTGGACTTACGAGAGAAACGGTCATATATGGGTGAATGTAAAGGTTGATCCGCAGTGGCGTGACCTTTGGAGGAATACTTATCCGTCCGTGCTGCCGGGGTATCATCAGAATAAGGAACATTGGAACTCCATTATTTTGGATGGGAGCGTCCCGGATGAGGAAATCAAAAGGATGATTGCAGAAAGCTATGATCTGATTGTCGGGAAAAAATAATCAGTATGAAGATAGGATTTTTTGTTTCCCGGATATGAAAACAGGGAAGAGATGATTTTAATATGAAAATTGACAGATTATTGAAGATTATTATCTATCTTTTAAACCATGAAAACGTATCAGCAAGTGTTTTGGCAGAAAAATTTCACGTGACAGTCAGAACGATTCAGCGTGATATGGTGTGTATCACGGAAGCAGGCATTCCGGTTTATTCAAACCATGGAAAAAACGGAGGCTATTCGATTCTTCCGTCTTATAAGATGAAAAATTGTGATATCCGCAGGGATGAACAGCAAATGATCCGGCAGGCGCTGGAAAGCCTGGCGACCTCTTACGCAAATGAAACACTGGCAGGATTGATAGAAAAGTATCATGCTGTTTCTGAGGATACAGAAAGTCAGAAGACCTTTTTCGATTTTGGAATCGCGAAGGAAAACCGAAAGGTACAATGGGACAATCTGATTTTGGAAAAGGTCATCGCAGAGGAAAAACTGGTAACCTTTTCGTACAGGGATGCGAAGGGGAAGGAAACACGGCGGCTGGTTCAGCCGCTGGCAATCCAATATAAATGGTATTCGTGGTATTTGTTCGCCTGGTCTGTGCCGCAGGAAGCATACCGTACTTAAAATAAATAGCATCATCGAAGAATATTTTCCAGACAGTGAGATGGAAGAGCTTTCCGGAGAAATGTCCCGGGCGTGGATTCGGGTCCCTCCGAGGGAACGGTTATGGAAAGCATTATTACTTAGCCTTGGAAACCAGGTTACGGTGATTTCGCCGGAGATGTATCGTAATGAGCTGATTGAAACAGCTCAAAATTTTTTATCTAATTACGACATATAGCTGTCGCATACATGTGATAAGATGCTAAGAAAAAAGAGAGGATACAATGTATGAGTGAATTTGTAAAAGCGTTATTGGAATGCCGGGAAGCTTCCAAAATTCCGGAGCAATACGACTGGTTTGCATCCTTGTTGGGAGACTGGGAGTTTGATTACTATGATGTTATGGATGGAAAGAGGGGACGTCATGTGGAGGGGGAATGGCTGTTCCGCCGGGCGTTGGACGGGACCTGTATTGAAGATCTCTTTATCTGCCCCTCCAGGGCCACAAGAGAGAGTAATCCGCAGCCGGATGGGGAATATGGAGCAGCCATTCGGATGTTTCAGCCGGAAACGAAGGGCTACGATATGGTTTATACAACAAGAGGAAGTATGACCCGGCTAAGGATACAGAGAGAGGAAGGCGGGATTGTCTGCACGGTATTGAGCGATGCTTGTGCAAAATGGGTATTTGATAGGATAGCAGGAGATACCTTTCACTGGAAAAACGTAACGGTAATGGAAGACGGTTCTTGGAGAACAAATTGCGAAGTGTTTGCTGTGCGTAAGAAAACCTCTGATTATGGGAAGGTGTATGAGGATTGCCCGATATTTGACACCGGGAGATATCGTCTGCGTCTGGTGGAAGAGTCTGATGGATCAGACCTGCTGAAGGTATATTCCGATGAGAAAGCAGTACCGCTGTTTAACAGTGACAATTGCCATGGAGATACGTTCCACTATACATCTCTGGAACGTATGGAAGAAGCAATCCGGTACTGGCTTTGGGAGTATGAAAGAAAAGGTTTTGTCAGATGGAGTATTTTTGACCGTGCCATTGGAGAAGCAGTGGGGACAATTGAGCTGTTTCACAGGGATGCAGAAGATTATTTTACAGAATGCGGTTTGCTGAGGCTGGATCTGCGCAGTGATTATGAAAAGAGGGAGTGTATCAAAGAAATACTGAAGCCTCTGCTTTCCCCTGCTTTTCTTATGTTTTCCTGTGAAATTCTGGCTACAAAGGCAGTGCCCCAAGCGCAGGAACGCGCGGAGGCATTGACAGAATTGGGATTTCAGAAAAGGCGTGAGACATTGAGGGGGCATGATGGGATACAGTATGGTGCCTATTGGATATTGAGAAAAACGGAAGCGTAAATAGGAATTTTATTTAATGAGAGAGATGATTGGAAGTATCTATTAGCGGCAATACTCTTTATACATGGTAGATTATGGAGAATGGGATTGCATCGTAACAGATTGACCCAATGGCAGATTGCATTAGTACATGAGAAGTCATGAATATGTGCGGTACTGCCGGGAAGGAGAGAGACAATGCCTGACCCTGCGCTTTTATCGGCTGCGAAATGCTTGATAAGCGGAATGCCAGACACCAATGAAAAATATTGTAGTATTAGTGAAAATCAGATATTTTGTCCGCCGGGACATGCCCCGTGCGTAGAGGTTTATTTTAGAGACCGTAAAAAGTTGAATGTTAGCTTTTTGCGGTCTTTTTTTGCGTTTATGGAGAAGGCTGTCAGTTTTTTCTGGCTTTACCGCAAGGTAAAGAAAGGAAAGCTGTATGGCAAAACGAAAAATCAGAATCCGGTCCGGAGAACTGGAAGCGTGGATGGAGGTTACGGAAGAGGAATACCAGGAGTATTACCGCCCGTGGTGGCAGCAGAAAAAGCGGGAGCAGAGGAACCGGGAAGCGATGGAGGAATGTGGATATAAAGAGGAATCCTATGAAGAATGGAAAGAGAACGACATGCAGACAGAGCTTTTTGCAGAGAGTATGGAAGAACTGATGGAGCAGAAAATCCTGCTGGATATATTGCAGGAGGCTTTAGACAGTTTAAGACCGGAAGAGAAAGAACTGGCGGTGAAAGTGTTTGGGGAAGAAATGCCGCTGATAGATTTTGCAAATATGAAGAAGCGGAATCCAAGAACTCTTTCTGACCATAAGCGAAGAATATTGTCTAAGCTAAGATTTTTTTATGGAACGCGGTTTTGATATTGAAGGAGAATAAACTTTGACAGAAAAGGTCATCAGGTGACACATTACGCAAAGAATGTCGAAAAGTTTTTTAAAAAATTTTCATTTTCACCCACCGAAATTCTAAAAAGTGTCATTACGACAGTGAAGGGGATAGAGTTGACTGCCCTGGAAAGGAGGAAATGAAAATTGCAGAATGCAGCGGAACTGATCGGCATTTTACAGGCAATCAGCATTGTGGCAAAGAGCCTTGCCATGAAGCTGATGCAGATTGAAAAAGAAGTGCAAGCCTATGAATACGGCATGGAGGCAGCGGCTGGCAGCCAGAGAAAGAAAGAATGGAAATGGTGATGCGTAAGAAAGTATTTATCTGCAGCCCGTTCCGTGGGGACATGGAGGGCAATGCAAGGAAGGCGGCGGTTTATTGCCGGATGGCCTGTGAGCAGGGTTATCTTCCCATCGCGCCGCACCTGCTGTTCCCGCAGTTCCTAAATGAAGGGATTGAGGCGGAGCGGCAGCTTGGTATCTCTATGGGGCTGGAACTGCTCCTGTGCTGCGATGAGATATGGGTGTTCGAAGAAGCCACGGAGGGGATGCAGGCGGAGATTGCTTTTGCAATGGAACAGAGGAAGAAAATGCGGTTTGTGGAAGGGAGATGCGCGGATGAAGACGGTGATGGTGCTTACCAATGTGACGGGGAATGAAGAACTTGACCGCCAGAGGGCGGCGGAATACTGCCGTTTTGCGGCGCACAAGGGGAACATCCCTCTTTCCCCGTACCTGTGCTTTCACGGCGTTTTCAAGGATGAGCTTGCCGGAGCGGTTGAGGGCTTCCTGGCAGAGCGGCTTGTGAAGAACGTGGATGAGGTATGGGTGTTCGGGTTTGAACAGGGAGAGGCACGGAAGAAAAGGGAAAAGGCTGTACAAAAGCGGTATGGGCAGAAGGGCAGGTATTTCTGCCACCCGGAGATTGGCAGGGAGCTTCTGCTCTGTGCCATGTATTCAGAGGAATTGATCGAACGTTTGGAAGAAATGGAGGTATGACAATGGGAAGTGAATTATTGAAGATTGCAGATGGGTTTTCCATGGTAGCGGAAGGGCTGAGAGGGCTTGCAGGGATGGAAAAAACCAGCGGCGCACAAGGGAAAAATACGACAAAAGAGCAGGCGGACGCGGAGCAATCGAAGAAGCCGGACAAGAAAAATGCGGCGGATGATAAAAAGGAAAAGACCGTGGCTGTGGAGGATATCCGTGCGGTGATGGCGCAGAAATCCCAGGAGGGGAAGACAAAGGAAATCCGGGAACTTTTACAGAAGTTTGGGGCTGTGAAGCTGTCTGCGGTGAAACCGGAGGACTACCCGGCGCTTTTGCAGGAAGCGCAGGTGCTGTGATGGGGAGACACGCTTTATTGTCTGCTTCTTCCTCTAAGCGGTGGCTGAATTGTACGCCGTCCGCAAGATTGGAAGAGCAGTTTGGAAGAGAGGATGCCGGTCCCTATGCGGAAGAGGGCACTGCCGCCCATGCGCTGGCGGAGCATAAGGTGAAAAAGTGCCTGTGCAGGCGTTCCAAGCGTCCGGTGTCGGATTACCAGTGTGATGAAATGGAGGAATGCACGGACGGGTATGCTTCTTACGTTATGGAGCAGGTGGAGCTTGCAAAGCAGGACTGCAAAGACCCGGTTGTGCTGATTGAACAGCGGCTGGATTATTCCGCCTATGTGCCGGAGGGGTTCGGAACCGGTGACTTGCTGATCGTGGCGGATAAGACGCTGAATGTCATTGACCTGAAATATGGGAAAGGCGTGGCGGTGGATGCGGAATGGAATCCGCAGATGATGCTGTACGGGCTGGGTGCTTTGGAATTGTTTGATGCCATTTATGACATTGATACGGTGCGGATGACCATTTATCAGCCAAGGCTGGAATCGGTCAGCACCTGGGAGATTTCTGTTTCTGACCTGATGGAATGGGTGGAGACGGAGCTGAAACCGAAAGCGCAGCTTGCCATCCATGGGGAAGGGGAATTTCACTGCGGTTCCTGGTGCCGTTTCTGTAAGGCAAAGAACACCTGCAGGGCGAGGGCAGAAGAATACCTGCGTCTTGCACAGATGGAGTTCAAGCCCCCGGCGCTGCTCTCTGATGAAGAGATTGCGGAAGTGCTGAAAGTGGCGGACGAGCTTGCCAAGTGGTCTGCGGATGTGTATGCCTTTGCCACGGATGAAGCAATCACCCACGGGAAGAAGTGGACAGGGTTCAAGCTGGTGGAAGGCAGGAGCAACAGGAAATATACGGATGAGGAAGAAGTGGCGGAGGCGGCAAAGGCTGCCGGGTACACGGATATTTACAAAAAATCATTGGTTGGCATCACGGAGATGGAGAAGCTGATGGGGAAGAAAAAATTTGCGGAGGTACTTGGGAAGCTGGTGTATAAGCCGCAGGGCAAGATCACACTGGTGACGGAATCGGATAAAAGACAGGAAATTCAGACAGCAACCGCAGAGGCGGATTTTAAGGAGGCAAATTAAATGAGCAATGAAACTATGAACCTGACAAAAGTGATCGTACCCTGTAGATTTTCTTACCTGCACTGCTGGGAGCCGAACGCGGTAAATGGTGGGGAAGCGAAGTATTCTGTATCAGCCATCATTCCGAAGTCTGATACGGAGACGATCAATAAGATCAAGAGAGCCATTGAGCAGGCAAAGAAGGACTCCGTTTCCAAGTGGGGCGGAAAGGTTCCGGCGAATTTGAAGCTGCCTTTAAGGGATGGGGATATTGACCGCCCGGAAGATGAGGCATATGCGGACAGCTATTTCTTTAATGCCAACAGCAGACAGGCTCCGCAGGTGGTGGATAAGAACGTGCAGCCGATTTTGGACCAGACGAAGGTGTATTCCGGCTGCTACGGAAGGATCAGCGTGAACTTTTATGGGTTCAATAACAATGGGAACCGTGGTATTGCGGCTGGGCTTGGGAATATCCAGAAGCTGCGTGATGGGGAATCCCTGGGTGGGAGAACCAATGCGGAGGATGATTTTGACGCTGTGGATGTGGAAGAGGATTTCCTTGGATAACAACAGCGGGGCGGCGGGAAACCGCTGCCCGTCATTCCAGATTCAGAAGGAGGGAGCCATGCCATGGGACGGATACTGGAAATGGATGTTGAGACGTACAGCGATGTGGATTTGATAAAATGCGGGGTTTACGCTTATGCGGACAGCCCTGCTTTTGAAGTTTTGTTGTTTGCCTATTCCTTTGACGGAGAAGAAACACAGATCATAGATCTGGCACAGGGGGAGACGATTCCAGCAGAGGTGGAATCTGCTATTTTTGATGATTCCGTTACAAAGACTGCTTTTAATGCAAATTTTGAGCGTACCTGTTTAAGCAGATTCTTTGGGACACAGCTTTCCCCGGATTCCTGGCATTGCAGCGCGGTACAGGCGGCGCTGCTTGCCCTGCCCCGGTCATTGGAGGATGTGGGAGCCGTGCTTGGGCTGGATAAGCAGAAGATGAAGGAAGGGAAGGAACTGATCAGGTATTTCTGCGTGCCATGCAAGCCGACTAAGGCAAACGGCGGCAGGACCCGGAACCTTCCGCACCATGCGCCGGAGAAGTGGGAATTGTTTAAGACTTACTGTAAACGGGATGTGGATGTGGAGAAAGCGATCCGGCAGAAACTGCATCATTTCCCGATTCCGGAGAGTGAGATGGAAATGTACCGTCTGGACCAGGAGATCAATGACAGGGGCGTACTGGTGGACTTGGCGCTGGTGCATCAGTCGATTTCCTGTGAAAGTCTCCATAAGGAGATTGTGACAAAGCGAGCATATGAACTGACCGGATTGGAGAATCCCAATTCCGTGGCACAGATAAAGGGCTGGCTGACAGGAAGAGGGATGGAGATTGACAGCCTTTCCAAAAAGGCAGTGGCGGATTTGATAAAAGAGACGGATGGGGAAGTGGAAGAGCTTTTGAAACTCCGTCTTTTGATGGCAAAGACTTCCGTGAAAAAGTATGAAGCTATGGAGCGGTCTGTCTGCAAAGATGGGCGGGTACATGGCTTATTGCAGTTTTACGGTGCGAACCGAACCGGACGGTGGGCAGGTAGACTGGTGCAGGTCCAAAATCTGCCTCAGAACCATATCACGGATTTGGAGCTTGCCAGAAACCTTGTGAAACAGGGGCGTTTTGAGGATGTGGAGCTTTTCTATGATTCCACTCCAAACGTATTGTCAGAACTTATCCGTACCGCTTTCATTCCGAAACAAGGATGCCGCTTTCTTGTGGCGGATTTTTCTGCCATTGAAGCAAGGGTGCTGGCGTGGCTGTCTGGGGAACAGTGGAGGCTGGATGTGTTCGCTTCCCATGGGAAGATTTATGAGGCATCTGCATCTGCTATGTTCCATGTGCCGATTGGGGAAATCACGAAAGGCTCCCCGCTCCGGCAGAAAGGGAAAGTGGCGGAGCTGGCCTGCATTGCAGAGGACAGTCTTGTACTGACGGACAAAGGTCTGGTTCCGATACAGGATGTAACTGAGGAACATCTTTTATGGGATGGTGAAGAATGGGTGGAGCATGGCGGCGTTGTATGTCGTGGTAGAAAGGAGATCATTGAGTATGAAGGACTTAGGGCAACCGCAGACCACCTGGTCTGGCTGCAGGGGGAACCGGAGCCGGTACAGCTTGGAATCGCCGCCGCCAATGGCGCACATCTTTTACAGACCGGAGAAAGGAAAGAGAAAGAACTGGCGGCTGATAGAGGCGCGGTTAGAGTTTATGATATACGAAATGCGGGACCCAGACACCGTTTTACCGTATCGGGGTATTTAGTGCATAACTGCGGATACGGCGGCGGAGTTGGGGCATTGAAGTCTATGGGGGCATTGGATATGGGCGTGGAGGAAACAGAGCTTCCGGGGCTGATTGCTGATTGGCGCAAGGCAAATCCGCATATTATGCAGTTTTGGTGGGATGTGGATGCAGCGGCAGTAAGAGCAGTGACGGAGAAGCGGAAAACGAAAGCCGGAAGAATTATTTTCGAGTATAAGAGCGGAATCCTGTTTGTCATACTTCCGTCAGGCCGGAAGCTGTCCTATGTGAAACCGAGGATGGCGGTAAATAAGTTCGGCAGGGACGGGCTGACCTATGAAGGCATTTCTGAAAATAAGAAATGGAGCCGGATTGAAACTTATGGACCCAAGCTGGTAGAGAACATCGTGCAGGGAACGGCAAGGGATCTGCTTGCGGAAGCCATGCTCCGGGTGGAAAAGGCCGGGTATCGGATCGTGATGCACTGCCACGATGAGATCATAGCGGAAGTGCCGGAAGGGTTTGGTTCTGTGGAAGATATGAGTGAAGTGATGGCAGTACAGCCAGAGTGGGCGGATGGGCTTCCACTCCGGGCAGACGGATATGAATGCGGTTTTTACCAGAAACAGTGAAGGGGGAGGCAGATGAGCAGAAGGAATGGGGAAGGTTATTATGACCCGACAGCCTATGCAGGGATAAGGCTGGCAGAACTTAAACATGAAAAAGAAACAGTAAGGCTTGTTTACAAAAACGGCAGGATGGAGCTTTATATCCATGAGTTCTTTCCATGTACGGCGGCAGTGGCAAGGCGGGTGTTCCCACTGATCCACCGGTATGCGAAGGAGGAAGATAAGGAGAAGCTGCGGCAGTTTTTGAAGATAAAGGTACAGGAGCATTCCGGGAAGATGGCTGCTTTTACAGAGAAAGCAGCTTCCCTGCCGGAGAGATCGGAGGGCTGGCATTTTTACCGGGCGAAGGCAAGGGAAGAACAGATGCGGTACAACCAGGCGGTGAAGAACCTGGCATTTTTGGAGAGCGGAGGGAAGAAGTGATGAAGCTGTTTATTTCTACAGGCAATTCCAGGATGGAGAAAAAATGGAACGGGATGGAGATGGAATTGGAGGATTTCCGGGAACGGATCTCCCATACCATCCGCACGGCGGAGACGGTGGAACAGTACCGGAAGTTGTCCAAAGCAAAACAGGATGACATCAAGGACGTGGGCGGTTTTGTGCTTGGGAAGCTGAAAGGGGGCAGGCGGAAGAAGGACTGCGTGGTGTTCCGTTCTGCCCTGACGCTGGATATGGATTATGCAACGGAGGATATCCCGGAACAGATGGAGCTGTTCTTTGACTTCCGCTGTTTTATTTATTCCACCCATAAGCATACGCCGGAGAAGCCAAGGATCCGGCTCGTTATCCCTCTTTCCCGGAACCTTTCCCCGGATGAATATGTGGCGGTGGCGAGGAAGGTGGCGGAAGATATCGGCATGGAGCTGTTTGACGATACCACTTATGAACCGTCCCGTCTGATGTACTGGCCGTCTACCTCTGCGGATGGGGAATTTGTGTTCCGTGATATTGATGGCAAGGTTTTGGACCCGGATGAGGTACTATCACGGTATCAGGATTGGAGGGATTCTTCCCAGTGGCCGGTAAGCAGCAGGCAGCAGGCGGTAGTGCAGCGGGAGATGAAGAAGCAGGCGGACCCGCTTGAAAAAGATGGAGTGATCGGGGCGTTCTGCCGGACGTATTCCATTGAAGAAGCAATCACAAAGTTCCTGCCGGATGTGTACCAGACAAGTGCAATGCCGGGGCGGTTTGATTATATCCCTGCGGATTCCCAGGCAGGTGTGGTGATTTATGAAGGGAAGTTTGCTTATTCCCACCATGCCACGGACCCGGCCTGCGGCAAGCTGGTGAATGCTTTTGACATTGTGCGGATACACAAGTTTGGCGAGAAGGACGGGAAAGCATCGGAGGATACGGATGCGGTAAAACTGCCGTCTTTTAAGGCTATGAGCGAGTTTGCGGTTCATGATGAAAACGTGAAGCTGACGCTGGCACGGGAGCGGCAGGAGGCGGCGCAGACGGAGTTTGAGCAGCCGGAGGAATGGCAGAAAAAGCTGGATCTGGACCGACAGGGGAAAGTAAAAGACACTCTGGAAAATCTGGTGCTTGCTATCCGTCATGACGAAAATTTGCAGTCTATCGCATTTAACCTGCACCGGGACGGGATCGACACCGGGGAAGGTCTGCCTTGGAAGCAAATCAAGCCCGGATGGAACGACTCTGATTTTGCATCCCTGAAAGTATATCTGAACAAAGGATATGGAGTTTATGCGCCTTCCAAGACAAAGGATGCCCTGCTTGCGGTTGCTTCTGAGCGGGCATACCATCCGGTAAAGGAATACCTTGACAGCCTGCCGGAGTGGGATGGGACAAAACGGATTGATACGATTCTTACGGATTACCTTGGCGCGGAGGACTCTGAATATACCAGGGCAGTCATCCGCAAAACACTGGCGGCAGCGGTAGCAAGGATTTACCAGCCGGGTACGAAATTTGACAGTGTGCTGATCCTGAACGGGCCGCAGGGGATTGGAAAGTCCACGCTCTTTGCAAAGCTGGCGGGCGCGTGGTTTTCTGACAGCCTTACCCTTACGGACATGCGTGATAAGTCCGGGCCGGAGAAACTGCAGGGATATTGGGTGCTGGAGCTTGGGGAGCTTGCAGGAATGAAGAAAACCGATGTGGAGACGGTAAAATCCTTCCTGTCGAGGGTAGATGACAAATATCGTGCCAGTTATGGCTTGAATGTGGAGAGCCATCCGAGGCAGTGTGTGATTGTTGGAAGCACGAACACAGAAAGCGGATTTTTGCGGGACATTACCGGGAACCGCCGTTTCTGGCCTGTGCGCGTAAACGGGAAAAGTGGAAAAAAACCATGGCAGATTTCACAGGAAGATGTCGTGCAGATATGGGCGGAAGCGAAGGAAGCCTATAAAAATGGTGAGCGCCTGTATCTGGAAGGGGATGTTGCTGCCATGGCAACATCCGAGCAGGCGGAAGCCATGGAGATGGATGACCGGGAAGGGCTTGTACGGACGTACCTGGATACGCTCCTGCCGGAGAACTGGGATACCATGAGCCTTTATGACCGGAGAAATTTTTTAAATGGAAATGAGTTCGGGGAAGGGCAGCGGACAGGGACTGTGCGGCGTAAGATGGTCTGCAACATGGAGATTTGGTGTGAGTGCTTCGGGCGTGATTCCTCAACACTGAAAAAAATTGACTCTTATGAGATCAGCGGCATCCTGCGGAAAATCGAAGGATGGGGTAAATATACAGTGACAAAAAATGGAATGTCGAATTTTCCAATTTACGGAAAACAGCGGGCATATGTACGGGAACAAGCAGAAAAATAGGGGAACAAGGATGTTCCGGTGCAAGGGCGGAACATGGGGAACAGGATACGGATAGTTCCGGGCGGTAGTTCCAATCAGCAAATACAGTAAAATCAAGGCTTGACGGTCATTCTGGAACGAGGGAACAAGAATACCTTTTTGAGATATGAATAATAAGAAAAAAGTGTTATTTGTACACGTAATATACACGTATAGGGTAAAAGGAAAAAAATGTTTCATTGTTCCAGATAGTCCTAGAAGCAGATTGGAGGCGTAAACGTGAGGGAAAGTGAGATAGAGCGGATGTTGGCGCTGCGGGCAAAAAAGATGGGAGGCATGGCGGTGAAATTCGTGTCTCCAGGATTGGATGGAGTGCCGGACAGGATCGTATTGCTGCCGGAAAGGAAGATTGCATTCGTGGAGCTTAAGGCTCCGGGGAAAAAGCCCCGACCTTTGCAGGAGAAGCGGAAGAAGCAACTGGAAGCGCTGGGTTTTCCGGTTTATGTGATAGATGGAGCAGAACAGATCGGAGGTGTGTTGGATGAAATATGTGCCACATGAATATCAGGAGTATGCAAAGGAGTTTATAGTGAGCAGGGAGGTGAGTGCTTTGTTTTTGGACTGCGGGCTTGGTAAAACAGTGGTCACTCTGACAGCCATATGGGAACTGCTTCTGGATTATTTTGAAATCCGGCGTGTGCTGGTGATCGCCCCTCTTCGGGTGTCCAGAGATACTTGGAGCGGAGAATTGAAAAAATGGGACCATCTTTCCGGGATTGAGATGTCACTGGTGGTTGGTTCGGAGAAAGAGCGGAGGGCAGCACTGAACAGGAGGGCGAATGTATATGTTATTAACCGTGAAAACGTGCAGTGGCTTGTGGAGAATTACAGATGGGATTTTGACATGGTGGTGATCGATGAGCTTTCTTCCTTCAAGTCCCATAAGGCAAAGCGGTTTAAGGCGCTGAAAAAAGTGCGGCCTATGGTGAAGCGAATCATTGGGCTGACCGGGACGCCTGCTCCGAATGGTCTCATCGATCTTTGGGCGGAGATCGGGATTCTGGATATGGGGCAGAGGCTTGGCCGGTTCATCGGCGGATACCGGGAGCGGTTCTTCGTGCCGGACAAGCGGAGCAGGGAGATGGTATTTTCCTATAAACCGAGAGAGGGAGCGGAGGAAATGATTTACGGTCTGATCTCCGGTATCTGCATCAGCATGAAGGCGGCAGACTATCTGGAAATGCCGAAGTGCATTTATAACTGTGTGGAAGTTTCCATGAGCGAGAAGGAGATGAAGCTGTATGGGCAGTTGGAGAAAGATATGCTCCTTCCCTTTGCGGATGGTGACATCGATGCGGTAAATGCGGCGGCGCTTTCCGGGAAACTGTTACAGATGGCAAATGGGGCGGTCTATGATGAGAACGGAAATGTGAAGCACATCCATGACCGGAAGCTGGAAGCCTTGGAGGATCTGGTGGAAGCGGCAAATGGAAAGCCTGTGTTGATTGCGTACTGGTACCAGCATGACCTGGACAGGATAAAAAAGCGTACAGGTGCGGTGTCGCTGGATACGGCGGAGGATATGCAGAGGTGGAATGCCGGGGAAATCCAAGTGGCGGTTATCCATCCGGCATCTGCCGGACACGGGCTGAACCTGCAGGCCGGAGGCTCCACCCTTATCTGGTTCGGACTGACCTGGTCTTTGGAACTGTACCAGCAGACCAACGCAAGGCTGTGGCGGCAGGGGCAGCAAGAAACGGTGGTAATCCATCATCTGGTTGCGAAAGGAACACTGGATGAAAAGGTGATGGCTGCTTTGGAGAAAAAGAACTGTGGGCAGTCAGCACTGGTGGAAGCGGTAAAAGCGAGGATTGGAGGCAGAAGGGATGAGAGCGGAAGAAATGTTTAGAAATTATGCAGTAATGAAAAAAGAGGTGGCTGTCCTGAAATTCCGTATCAGCAATTTCAGGGGCATTGATGCGGATGAGATCATAACCTCCATGTGCCTTTCCACGCCACAGGAAGAAAAAGTGCAGACCAGCGGGCCATCGGATAAAACAGCATCCACAGCAATCAACTACCGGAAAGTTACGGACAGGCTGGAAGATGAATTGTTTGACGGCCTGCTGGACCAGTACCGGAAAAAGAAAGCGGAACTGGATTTTTTTCACTTCGGGATTGACAGGCTGAGTGGGAAACTGCCGGAAGTGATTTACGATATGGTAGTGGAGGGGATGGACTGGCAGAGCTTGGCGGAGAAATACGGTGTCTCCCATACTATGATCGGGAAATACCGGAGGAAAGCACTGCAGGAAATGGATGTGATTTACAGCATCCGGGAGAAAACAGAGGCAGAAGTCATGCTGGGCTGAAAAAAATAAAAAAGATTTTATGATGCCGGATATGTTTCCGTACCGGTGGGGTAAGCGAAAAATCCAGTAACCATGCAGGTTTGCGGGCAGGTTTTGCGGCGGCGGTTTACTAAGTGGTTTACTGATGGTTTACCAAGGGGTTTATTGCAATGAAAAAAATTCTGTGTTATCTTTAGAATGCGAAGAAGTGTAAGAAGCTCTGTGGAGGAATCCATGGGGCTTTTTTGTGTTCTTCGTACCGGGCAGCGGGCTTCATCCTTTCACCGCTGCCCTTTTTAATGCAGAGAGGATGGAAAGGAGAAATGAATGGATTGCTTTGCCAGAAAGAAAAACGGAAAGTGCAGCGTGATGCAGAGCGGAGAGTGTGAAGGAAAATCCTGCGGGTTCTATAAGACGCGAGAAGAGCAGGCACATTCTTTGGAGAAAGTTAATGAGCGGTTACGCAGCCTGCCGAAATATCAGCAGGAGGCGATTGCGGATAAATATTATGGCGGCGTCAGGAAGTGGTAAAGTCATGCCGAGGAAACCGAAGAAGCCCTGCAAGCATCCGGGATGTCCGGAACTGACCGCAGGGGATTATTGTGAAGAACATGCCAAGCTGCATATGGCTGACCGGATTACTTCTTCCGGGCGTGGGTATGACAGCAGATGGCGGAGAGCCAGAAGCAGGTTTTTGAAAGCACGCCCGCTATGTGAGAAATGCAGGGAGCAGGGAAAATTTGTGAAAGCAACGGTAGTGGACCACGTTATCCCGCACCGTGGGGATGAGAAGCTGTTTTGGGATGAAGCAAACTGGCAGGCGCTTTGCAAGAAGTGCCATGACAAAAAGACCATGACCGAAGACAGGTACCAGGAATATAAATACTGACAGAGAGAAGCCTTGGGAGATGTGGTTCCCAGGGCTTTTCCCTTTAGGCGGTGACAGTGCGCCTGCCATTTAGCTGGTAGGCGTCATGGTTTTTGATCTGCCGGACGGCGGAGCCGATGTTCTTGGCGTGGCCGTGCCTGTGGTAGTAAGGTGTACCTTTCGTGTGCTTGTGGTAAATTCGGACGGGATACCGTTCAAAGACATAAGGCTTTTGGATGATCCAGCAGTGACCGGTACACCGGGACTGGATTTCGTAGAAGTCATCCGCCTGGCGGATGAGCTTGAAGTAGGGAGTAGTAAGAAGGGAGCATTCCTTTGGGGTGAACATCATTGCTTCCTCTTGCCTTTCCTGCCGTTGGAGCCGTAATCCGGTCCCGGTTCACATACCATGGCAGGCTGTGGTTCAGGCTCCGGTGCAAGCCGGATGTGGATGGATCCCTCCTCGTAGTCCACCTGCAGCCTGTCACCGATATGGAAACCGAGAGCTTCCAGCCACTTTCCCTCCATCTGGATCTTCGGGGTTTCGATGTAAGAACCTCCGTGGAAGTAATTGATGTTTCCACGTGAGCGTGTGGAATAAAGAACCTTGATGAGTTTTGATTTCATAATCGTCTGCCTCCTTTTGCTTTGGTGCCGTCCCTTTGGTGCGGGGCGGTGTTTCCTTTTGGTAGTGAGCATGTTAAATCAGATTCGGGTAATTATCCAGTCAATTCGGAGGCATAAGATGCACAAAGATTTTCCGTGCGGATTGTGTAATTTACAGCAATTTCCGACAGATTCCAGCAGGGGGAGGGGCGGTTTGAATCTCCACAATCCCGCCCTCCGGGAACCGCCGCCCCCTCAAACGCAAATTTTCGCAGAAATTGGCAGGGGGGATAGGGAAACTGGCTGCCGACCTTACATAAACACAGGATTTCAGGGATTTTCCCGCAATAAAGTTTTGCCGGAGAGTACCGGAAATCCCGTGTTTTTGGGCTGAGAAACCATCAAAAAAGAGGTGGTTTTCCAGCTTTTTCTTTTGGAGGTGAAAGGACAGATGACCGATGCACAGGCGGCGCAGATCAAGGAACTGCGGATGAACGGCATGGGATACCGGACGATAGCGGAGGCTGTGGGGCTGTCCCGTGACATCGTGCGGAATTACTGCAAGGCAAACGGGATGGGCGGCTATGCGGCGGCCACGGTGAAGAACCTGCAGGAGAGGATGGAGTCAGGCGCCATCTGTATCTGCTGCGGGAAAGAAATCACCCAGCCGGAAAACGGCAGGCCGAGGAAGTTCTGCTCAGACAGGTGCCGGAGGCAGTGGTGGAAAACACACCCGGAGGCAGGGAACCGGAAAGCAGTTTACACAAAAGTATGTGCATACTGCGGCAGGAACTTTGATTCTTATGGGGATAACCGCCGGAAGTACTGCAGCCACCCCTGCTACATCAAAGACAGGTTCTGGAGGGACGAAGATGGAATTCAGGAAGATTAAAATAGCGGACTTGGTTCCCGCTTCCTACAATCCGAGGAAAAAGCTCAAACCGGGCGATAAGGAATACGAGAAGATTAAGAATTCCATCACGGAATTCGGCTATGTGGAGCCTGTGATTGTCAATTCCGATATGACGATCATCGGCGGCCACCAGAGGGTGACGGTGCTTTCTGATTTAGGATACACAGAGATTGACTGCATCGTGATCGACATTGATAAGAACAAGGAAAAGGCGCTCAACATCGCCCTGAACAAAATCACAGGCGAATGGAATAAGGAATTGCTGGCTGATTTGATTAAAGACCTGCAGGATTCCGATTTTGATGTGGCGTTTACAGGTTTTGAACCGCCGGAGATCGAACAGCTCTTTAATTCCGTCCATGACAAGAAGATCACGGAAGATGATTTTGATGTGGAGGCGGAGCTTGAAAAGCCTGCGGTGGCAAAAGCCGGGGATGTGTGGCTCCTTGGGCGGCACCGCCTGGTGGTCGGTGATTCCACCCTGCCGGAAACTTACGGCCTGCTGATGGCAGGGCAGAAGGCAAACCTTGTGGTGACAGACCCACCCTACAACGTGGATTATGAGGGAACCGCCGGAAAGATACAGAATGACCGGATGGAGGATGAGAAATTTTACAATTTTCTCTTTGCTGCTTTTGTAAACATGGAACAGCATATGGAGCCTGACGCTTCCATCTATGTGTTCCATGCGGACACGGAAGGGCTGAATTTCAGAAAGGCATTCCAGGCGGCAGGGTTTTACCTGTCGGGCTGCTGTATCTGGAAAAAGCAGAGCCTCGTGCTGGGAAGAAGCCCGTACCAATGGCAGCATGAACCCGTGCTGTTCGGCTGGAAGAAAGGCGGGAAGCATAACTGGTATTCTGACCGGAAGCAGACCACCATATGGGAGTTTGACCGCCCGAAGCAGTCGAAAGACCACCCGACCATGAAGCCTGTGGGACTGGTGGCATACCCGATCCAGAATTCCTGTATGAGCAACTGCATCGTGCTGGACCCCTTCGGCGGTTCCGGCTCCACGCTGATCGCCTGTGAGCAGACAAACCGTATCTGTTATATGGCAGAGTTGGATGAAAAGTTTGCAGATGTGATTGTGAACAGGTTTATAGAGCAGATAGGTTCGGCAGAGAATGTGTCTGTGATCCGGGACGGCGTGGAAATGAAATACAGGGAGCTGCCACCGGAGGGGATGGAATGAAGCGGCTGACGTTTATTGATTTCTTTGCAGGAATCGGCGGCTTCCGTCTCGGCCTTGAAATGGCAGGGCATAAATGTATCGGCTTCTGCGAAAAAGACAAATTTGCGGTGCGGTCTTACCGCGCCATGTATGACACGGAGGGGGAATGGTATGGAGAGGACATCACGGCGCTTGAACCAGGGGATATCCCATATGCAGATATCTGGACGGCAGGAAGTCCCTGCCAGAACCTTTCCATTGCAGGGAGGAGAAGCGGATTACACGGAGACAGAAGCAGTCTCTTTTTTAACTTCACTTCACTCCTCAAGGGCAAAGCGGAAGAAGATAAACCCGAATGGGTTATCCTTGAAAATGTTAAGGGACTGCTTTCCAGCAACAGGGGATGGGATTTCCTCGAATATCTCTATGAGCTGGCCGAAGCAGGGTATGATGTCGGCTGGGCGGTTTATAATTCCAAAGATCATGGAGTCCCGCAGAACCGTGAGCGCGTATACACTGTGGGACATCTTAGAAGCAGAGGCGGGGGAGCAGTATTACCTGTCCCCGGAAAAAACGGAGCAGCTCTTAAAGAACTTGTAGGAGGCATGCAGGGATACCGGGTGTATGACCCGTCCGGCATTTCCGCCACCCTCGGAGCCAATGGCGGGGGTATGGGAGCGAAGACAGGGCTGTACTTTATTGACCAGACCTGTTGCAATCCGAAAATTACGGAAAATGCAAGATGCCTGATTGCAAAATACAATGCCGGGATTACGAACCGCAAAACAAGTTCCGGGGTATTAGAAGTACATGCCTTCCTAACACCGGACCGTCTGGAGAAGAGACAGAACGGCAGGCGGATGAAGGAGGACGGGGAACCGATGTTTACGCTGACCGGGCAGGATCGGCACGGCGTTTATTTTTGTGACAGAGCTGCCGGGGGCGGGACACAGACTGGACTGAGATATGGGAGAATCCGCAGGCTGACTCCCCGTGAGTGTTTCCGGCTGCAGGGCTTTCCCGATGAACTGTTTGAAAGGGCGGCTTCTGTGAATTCTGATACCCAGCTTTATAAGCAGGCCGGGAATGCAGTGACGGTAACCGTGGCTTATGCGGTGGCAATGGCACTGCCAGAGAACGAACGCAGAGAACCGGAAAGCAGTTGTAAAGGCGGTCAGCGAGATTTTGGGAATCCCGTCAAAATATTTGGGAGTCCCATCCTGTAACTTCCAGGTAGGGAGCTGCATCATTGACCGGGATGGCACAGTGGAAACGGAAGATGAAAAGACAGCAGAGCTGGTGCTGGCAGGGCTTATTGAGAGAGGGTATGCGGATGCGCCGGAAACAGAAGAGAACAAGGTTGTGATCGGTTTTCCGGCAGGGGGGATGACGGCGCTGAACCTGAAAAACCTCATTTTCCTGATCCACAGCAGGCAGTACCTGATCAACCGGTCCATCGGGGAAAAGAACTTTTCCATCCCGGATGGGCTGGTGGAGGAGCTGGAAGAAAACGGGGATGTGACGATAGAAGGGCTGGAGGATTCCTTAAAAGCCTTTGCGGATGAGACAAGGGGCATTGCAGTTTCCAGTGAAAAAATAACCTTCCGTTTCCCATACACGGAGGAAGCTGCAAAAGTGAAAGCCTGGACGGATTTAGCGCCTGCCATGGTGCGCCAGGCGAAGGAGCAGAAGCGGATCGACCCGGAGGAGCGGATCGAGGAAAACGAGAAATATTACATGCGGATCTGGCTTCTCAGAATTGGTTTCGGCGGCAGGGATATGAAGGAGAGCCGGAACATGCTTATGGAGAACCTGAAAGGCCATTCCGCTTTCCGCACCCAGGCGGATATTGATCGGGCGAAGGTGCGGACGAAGCAGAGGGCGGAGGCGAAGAAACTGGCGGCGCAGGAAGCCCAGGAACGGGCAGAAACTGCTCAGGCAGAGGAGACAGTGGCAGGTCTTTCCCTTTCGGAAACAGGCAGCGGGGAAGAAAAAGCAGAGCCGGGTACGGCGGCATAAAACACACAATTTACTGGCAGATTCCTACCAAATCTTTGTGTACCTTATGGCAGCGAAATGACTGGATAATATGTGCTTTCAGAGTGATTAATAGACTACGAAAAAAAGCACAGGAGGCCGGAAAGCATGAGGACACAGAGATTTGGGATTGAAATAGAACTGACAGGGATTACAAGGGAAGACGCGGCGAAGGTGATCGCGGAATATTTTGGAACGGAGAGTTATTATATCGGAACCTACTACAAAACCTATGGGGCAAAAGACCGGAAGGGCAGGGAGTGGAAAGCCACCTTTGATTCCAGCATTGTTGCACAGAAAAAAGTAAGGCGGCAGGTTATTTCCGCAGAAGAGGAATATAAATGCGAGATCGTCAGCCCCATTCTTACCTACAGTGACATCCCGGATCTGCAGGAGGTTATCCGCCAGCTCCGGCACAAAGGGGCATTCGCCAGTGAAAAATGTGGTATTCATATCCATGTGGACGCAAGTCGGTACACGCCGCAGACGTTGCGGAACATGGTAAACATCATTGCCAGCAAGGAGGACATCCTTTACCGGGCACTGCAGATTGACCTAGCAAGGCTGTACTACTGCAAGAAAGTAAATGAGAGGCTGATTGAGACCATCAACAAAAAGAAACCGAAGACCATGGAGCAGCTCAAGGATTTATGGTACGCCGAAGACCCGAACAGTAACCGGAACAAACATTACAATTCCACACGGTACCACGGCTTGAATTTACATGCCGCCTTTACAAAAGGAACCGTGGAATTCCGGCTTTTCAACAGCACCACCCACGCAGGGGAGATCAAGGCATACATCCAGTTCTGCCTTGCGGTCAGCCATCAGGCGCTGACACAGAAATCCGCATCCCCAAGACGGACGGTGACGGACAACGAAAAATACGCTTTCCGGTGCTGGATGCTCCGGCTTGGGCTGATCGGGGATGAGTTCAAGACCTGCCGCCTCCATTTCCTGAAGCACCTGGAGGGAAATTCCGCATGGAGACATGGAGCCTGACCATTACATACCTTTCCACACCGGGCGGTCTGGCCGCCCTTGGGGTGGTAGGAGGGAAAACTCACTACAAAACGAAAGGATGATGCAGGATGAGAAAACTTTACATTGCCTACGGTAGCAACATGGATGAAAAACAGATGGCAAGGAGATGCCCTACGGCACGGCTTTCGGGAACAGCGAAGCTTGAAGGTTACCGCCTCCTGTTTAAAGGTTCCAAAACTGGAGCTTATGCCACCATTGAAGCGCAGAAGGGCGGGCGTGTCCCGGTTCTTATTTGGGAAATCGGGGAGCAGGATGAAAGGAACCTTGACTGCTACGAAGGATATCCGGTGTTCTACCACAAAAAGGAGATTGAAGTGCAGTTGGGTGGAGAGAGAAAAAATGCCATGGTTTATATTATGGATGAAAGCAGAGAACTTGGGGAACCAAGTGCCGGATATTATAATGTGTTGGAAAATGCTTACTGGAAGTTCGGATTCCCGATGGGGATTTTGATGGAAGCGCATGAAGCCAGCCGGATGGAGGTGCAGAATGGGAATTGTGATTGATAAGGCAGCTCTGGAAATGCTGCGGAAAGAATACCCGCAGGGCTGCCGGGTGGAACTGGTACAGATGGACGACCCATATAGGAGGCTGAATCCGGGGGAACGGGGAACCGTGACGGGAGTGGATGATATCGGCACAGTCCATGTGGCTTGGGACTGCGGTTCCAGTCTTGGTATTGCCTATGGTGTTGATGAGTGGCGGAGAATTCCCTAACATGCACAGTTTGATAAAGGGGAGGATTTTAAGATGGTGGAGAGTTATGAAGGATACCTCATTTGTATTAGCTGGAACCACAAAGGAATGGGGTACGATTTCTGTATTTATGATGCGGATATAAGGGAGGTTTCCTACAGTAACGTGCCGTATTTTTATGAGGAGAACGCATTGGACGCGGCTAAAGAAACCGTCAGGGAGATATTGAAAAACAAGGACAAAGAATAAGAGTATACATAGCAGGGAAATGGGGCTTCTTCGGAAGCTCTTTTTCTTTGTTTTATAAATCTGTGTTTCAGCGGAAGGGAGGTGTGAGCGGTGGCGCAGAGAGGAAGAAAACCAAAACCGACAGCGGTCAAGATGCTGGAAGGCAATCCGGGCAAACGGAGCCTGAACACAGGGGAACCGCAGCCGGAGAAGAAAGCGCCGCGTTGCCCTTCCTGGCTGGAGGACGAAGCAAAGAAGGAATGGAAGCGGATGGCGAAGCAGTTGGGAAATCGGAACTGGCGGCAGGGGTTGCCCTGTATATGACCTGCGGTGACGGGGAATGGGGCGCAGAGGTTTACGGCTGTGCTTCTGACCGCCAGCAGGCATCCATTGTCTTTGATGTGGCGGTGGATATGGTGGACCAGTGCCCGGCACTGAAAAAGCGGATCAAGCCTGTGATGTCGGTGAAACGACTGGTGTACCTGCCGACTAACAGCTTTTACCAGGTGCTTTCCGCAGAAGCATATACGAAGCATGGCTTGAATGTCCATGCGGTCATCTTTGACGAGCTGCACAGCCAGCCCAACCGGGAACTGTTTGATGTTATGACCAAAGGCTCCGGTGATGCCAGGACGCAGCCGCTGTTCTTCCTGATCACTACGGCAGGGACGGACCGCCATTCCGTATGCTTTGAACAGCACCAGAAAGCGGAGGATATCCTTTGCGGCAGGAAGAATGACCCGACTTTTTATCCGGTGATCTACGGGGCTTCGGATGATGCGGACTGGGCTTCGGAGAAGGTCTGGTATGGGGCGAACCCGTCCCTGGGGCATACGATTGATATTGAAAAGGTGCGGAATGCGTACCTGAGTGCAAAGGATAACCCGGCGGAGGAAAACATCTTCCGGCAGCTCCGCCTGAACCAGTGGGTGAAGCAGTCTACCCGGTGGATGCAGATGGAGAAGTGGGATGCTTGTGCATTCCAGGTGGATGAAGGGGAATTGATTGGAAGGGAGTGCTACGGGGGATTGGATTTGTCCAGTTCCATTGATATTACGGCGTTTGTGCTGGTGTTTCCGCCGAGAAATGATACGGAGAAGTATATCATCCTTCCGTATTTCTGGATACCGGAGGAAAATATGGTCCAGCGTGTGCGGCGTGACCATGTGCCGTATGATGTGTGGGAGAAGCAGGGATGCCTGATGACTACGGAAGGGAATGTGATCCACTACGGTTTCATTGAGAATTTCATAGATGCTTTGGGGAAGAAGTTCCATATCAAAGAGATCGCCTTTGACCGTTGGGGAGCGGTGCAGATGGTGCAGAACCTGGAAGGGCTTGGGTTTACGGTGGTTCCTTTCGGGCAGGGCTTTAAGGATATGTCCCCGCCGTCCAAACGGCTGATGGAGCTGACACTGGAAAAGAACCTTGCACACGGAGGGCATCCGGTGCTGCGGTGGATGATGGATAATATTTTCATCCGCACGGACCCGGCAGGGAATATCAAGCTGGATAAGGAGAAGTCCACGGAAAAGATTGATGGTGCGGTGGCAACGATTATGGCGCTTGACCGAGCAATTCGGCACGGTGGCAGTACGGGGAGTGTGTATGACGAAAGAGGGATTCTGAGTTTTTAATCCAGAAAGGTTTTTATATGGCATCGTGTAATAAAAAATCATCATAGAATTGTCCTTACGGCCACTTGATTAGTTGACAAAAGCCACTAATTAAGATAAAATAGTAGCTAAACACAACTATCTAAGGGAGGGTAGTATGGATAACAAACAGGAAGCGGTCAAGTGTATACGAAAATTCAACCGTTTTTATACAGTATTGCTTGGCTTTTTAAACCAGAATTATCTAGGGACCGGATATTCAGTTACAGAAACCAGAATTTTATTTGAAATTAGTCAGCAGGAAGGAATTTCCGCAAAACAGCTTTGTGATTTATTAAAACTGGATAAAAGTTATATGAGCAGGATGATACGTTCTTTAGAAAATAATGGCATTATTTACCGGGAAATATCCGCAAGTGATAAACGCAGAAATTGTGTTTACCTTACAGATAGGGGAAGGACAGAGGTTCTGGGGCTGGTTGAGACAACAAATAAGGATATTTATCAGTTGATAGAAACTTTTGATATGAATATATGCGGGCAGATATGTGATGCCATGGAACTGATTTTAGATAAATTTTCAGAGATTTCAAAGGAGAGAAAATAGGATGGATACAGGTGTTATAATAAGAACATATAAGCCTGGGGAACCAAGTTTAGTGGTTTATTTTTATTACAAGCTTTTTGAGCAGCAGTTTGATTTTTTACCAAATGTTGAAAATTATTTTCTTCATGCCGTGACAGAGCTTTTTGATCATCCGGACAGAAATGAATTATGGATTGCGGAGGAAAATGGGAAGATCGTAGGCTCTGTTTGTATAGTGGGTAAGGATGATGGAAGTGCCCAGCTAAGGCTGTTTGGCACAGACCCATCGCTGCAGGGCAAAGGGATTGGAAAAATGCTCATGCAAAAAGCTATGGATTTTTGTAAAGAAAAAGGCTATTCCCATGTTGTATTGTGGACCATAGATATATGTAAGGCAGCAAGACACCTATATAGTAATTTTGGATTTCACCTTACTGATACGAAGTTAAATACAACGTGGGCGGATTATGAAATGACAGAGGAAAAATGGGAGTATGTTGAAAAGCAAATGTAAGCCATGATTTTTTTGTAAATAAGATTATTTGAACAGCGTCTCTTCGGAGGCGCTTTCTTTTTGCCGATTTTCAGGAGGGGATTATGAAACTATCATCTATTTTGGGAATCCGGGGCGCAAGGGATAAGCCGCAGGACAGCTATGGCGGTTCGGCTTATTCCTTTTTCTTTGGGCGAAGCACCAGCGGGAAAAATGTGAATGAGCGGACAGCCATGCAGACCACGGCAGTGTATTCCTGTGTGCGGATTTTATCAGAAGCGATTGCTTCACTGCCTGTGCATGTGTACCGTTATACTGACACGGGAAAAGAGAGGGTGTATGGCCATCCGCTGTATTACCTGCTCCATGATGAACCAAACCCAGAGATGACTTCTTTTGTGTTCCGGGAGACGCTTATGAGCCATCTGCTGATTTGGGGAAATGCTTATGCGCAGATCATCCGTGACGGCAGCGGCAGGGTATTGGGGCTGTACCCGCTCCTGCCGGACAAGATGGAGGTTGACCGGGATGAAAACGGGCGGCTTTATTATATCTACACCCGGAACAGTGACGAGAACCCGAACTTTGAGGAATACGGCAGGATGTATCTGCGTCAGGAGGATGTGCTGCACATTCCCGGTCTTGGGTTTGACGGGCTGGTGGGATATTCTCCCATTGCCATGGCGAAGAATGCGGTGGGGATGACCATGGCCTGTGAGGAATACGGGGCATCTTTCTTTGAGAACGGGGCAACTCCGGGAGGCGTACTGGAACATCCGGGGGTGCTGAAAGATCCGGCGAAGGTGCGGGAGAGCTGGCATTCGGTCTACGGGGGCAGCAGAAATTCCGGGAAGGTGGCTGTTTTGGAAGAGGGTATGAAGTACCAGCAGATCGGCATCCCGCCGGAGGAAGCGCAGTTTTTGGAAACAAGGAAGTTCCAGATCAATGAGATTGCGAGGCTGTACCGGATTCCGCCCCACATGATCGGGGACTTGGATAAATCCAGTTTTTCCAACATTGAGCAGCAGTCATTGGAGTTTGTAAAGTACACGCTGGACCCGTGGGTGATCCGGTGGGAGCAGTCCTTACAGAAGTCCCTGTTTCTGCCGCAGGAGAAAAAACAGTATTTCGTGAAGCTGAACGTGGACGGCCTGCTCCGTGGGGATTACCAGAGCAGGATGACCGGGTATTCCATCGGGCGGCAGAACGGATGGCTGTCATCCAATGATATCAGGGAAATGGAAAATATGAACCTGATTCCGGATTCCGAGGGAGGAAACCTTTATCTGATTAACGGGAACATGACAAAATTAAAGGATGCAGGGCTTTTCGCCGGACAGAACCAGGTGGGGCAGCAGAATCAAATACGGAAGCAATAGAAGCCAACAGGTGAAACAAACATCTGCTGGCTTTTCTTTTGTCCAAAAACAGAAAGTGAGGGCGCAGGAGTGAAACGGAAGTTTTGGAACTGGGTAAAGAATGATGCAGAAGAGGAACGCACGCTGATCCTGAACGGGGAGATTTCAGATGAAACGTGGTACGGGGATGAAGTGACGCCGAAGCTGTTTGAGAAAGAACTGAATGCCGGGACGGGCAATATTACGGTCTGGATCAATTCTCCGGGCGGATGTGTGTTTGCGGCGGCGCAGATCTACAACATGCTGATGGAGTACAAGGGGGATGTGACCGTGAAGATTGATGCTCTGGCAGCATCAGCGGCTTCCGTCATTGCCATGGCCGGGACAAAGGTTCTGATGTCCCCGGTTGGTCTGATGATGATCCACAATCCCATGACCATTGCCATCGGGGATTCCAGGGAGATGCAGAAGGCCGGGGAGATGCTGGATGAGGTGAAGGAGAGCATCCTGAATGCCTATGAGATCAAAACGGGATTAAGCCGTGCGAAGATTTCCCACCTGATGGACGGGGAGAGCTGGTTCAATGCGAAAAAGGCGGTGGAGCTTGGGTTTGCGGACGGCATCCTTAGAGGCACAGGGAAAACGGAAGATGCGGCAGGCGGTATGGAAATAGAGGGCATGATGTTCTCACGGACAGCGGTGACAAATTCCCTGCTGTCCAAGCTGATTCCAAAGCAGGAAGAGAAAAAGACACCCATTGAGCAGTTGGAAAAGAGGCTGAACCTTTTATCACATTAAATTTTATGGAGGGCTATATTTATGAGCAAGGTTTTAGAACTGAGGGAGAAGAGAGCAAAGGCATGGGAGGCGGCAAAGGCATTCCTGGACACGAAGAGAGGGGAGAACGGGCTGTTATCCGCAGAGGACACCGCCGCTTATGAGAAGATGGAGAAGGATGTTGTGGATTTGGGCAAGGAGATCGAGCGGCTGGAACGGCAGGCGGCCATTGACGCAGAGCTGAACAAACCGACTTCCACCCCGATTACCAATAAACCGAATGGCAGCCCGGACGGCGAGGAAAAGACGGGCAGGGCAGCAGATAAGTACAAAAAGACCTTCTGGAACGCCATGAGAAGGAAGAATTTCTATGATGTGGAGAATGCCCTGCAGGTGGGTACGGATTCCGAGGGCGGCTACCTGGTGCCGGATGAATTTGAGCATACGCTGGTGGGGGCGCTGGAGGAAGAGAACTTCTTCCGCAGCATCGCCACGGTCATCCAGACTTCCAGCGGGGACCGGAAGATTCCGGTGGTGGCAACGAAGGGGACGGCATCGTGGATTGACGAGGAAGGGGCATATCCGGAATCGGATGATGTGTTCGGGCAGGTTTCCATTGGGGCGTACAAGGTTGCGACCATGCTGAAAGTGTCTGATGAATTATTGAATGACAGTGCGTTCAACTTAGAGGCTTACATTTCCAGGGAGTTTGGCAGAAGGATCGGCGCCAAGGAAGAGGAAGCCTTTTTTGTTGGGGACGGGACCGGGAAGCCTACGGGTATCTTTAATGCCACAGGCGGGGCGGCAGACGGCGTGACTACGGCAGCGGCAAACATCACCTTTGATGATGTGATGGATTTATTCTATTCCGTGAAATCGCCGTACCGGAAGAAAGCTGTCTGGGTACTGAATGACACCACGGTTAAGGCACTACGGAAGCTGAAAGACAATAACGGCAACTACATCTGGCAGCCGTCTGTGCAGGCAGGCCAGCCGGATATGATCTTAAACCGCCCGTACCATACTTCCGCTTATGTGCCGGAGGTTGCCGCCGGGGCGAAGGTGATGGCATTCGGTGATTTTTCTTATTACTGGATTGCGGACAGGCAGGGGCGTTCTTTTAAGCGCCTGAATGAGCTGTTTGCCGCAACCGGGCAGGTGGGATTCCTTGCCAGCCAGAGGGTGGACGGCAAGCTGATTCTTGCGGAGGCTGTGAAGACTATGACCATGAAGGGCGGAAGCACCGGGGCATAAAGAAGCGGATGTGCTTAAAATATATTTGGATGGGACAGGGGGAATGCAGGATGGCGGTTGTGACTTTGGATGAAGCAAAGCAATATCTCCGGGTGGACAGCAGTGACGAGGATGCGTTTATCTCCGGCCTGATAGAGACAGGGGAACAGATGTGTGCGGATATGGCACGGATGGAAGCAGCGGAACTGGAAGAATGCCTTTCCATGGCACGGATCGCCGTCCTGTATGTCATTGCTTATCTGTATGAACACCGGGAGGAAGCGGACCATGAGGAACTGGTGCAGACCCTGCGCTCCCTGCTGTTCGGTATCCGGAAGGAAGTGTTCTGATGGCGGAGAATGGATGGGGAAGGGGCAGCGGCACAGTGCAGAAAAATCCCCTGGGGGAATGGAAGGAACGCATCACTATCCAGAAAAGCACCTTGGGAAATGACAGTGCCGGGAACCATGTGCTTTCTTGGGAGGATTACTATACTTGTTTCGCCTATGTGAATAACCTGTCCGGGAAAGAGTATTGGGAAGCGGCGCAGGTAAACGCACAGAAGGACATTTATTTTATCATCCGGTACTGTTCTGAGATATCCGCCATGGATACGGAGCATTACCGGATTCTGTTTCGGGGACAGGTTTATAACATCACGTTTCTGGATAACGTGAAATACCAGAATAAGACGTTAAAAATCAGGGCTTCCCTGGCAAAGAGGTGACGGAATGGCAGACCGGAGGGTAACGGTGGATGAGATGGCGGATGCCATTATGGACGGGCTTCTGGAATACGCAGAGCTTGCCACGAATGTGATGAAGGACTGTGTGAAGAAGGCCGGGAACACAGTAAAGAAAGAGACGCAGGCAAATGCCCCGGTGAAGACAGGGCGGTATAAGAAGAGCTGGGCGGTGAAGCGACAGAAGGAGACCAGCAATGCGCTGGAGGTGGTGGTACACAGCAAAAACCGTTACCAGCTCACCCACCTTCTGGAGAAAGGCCATGCGAAGCGCGGGGGCGGCAGGGTAAAGGCAATCCCGCATATCGCCCCGGCTGAGGAAAAAGGCATCCGGGAGCTGGAAGAAGGCATTAAGAGGGGGCTTTCCAAATGAGCCATGAAGAAATTTTGAATATGATGGAGGAAACGGGGCTGCCCTTTGCCTATGGACATTTTGTGGAAGGAGAAGCGCCGGAACCGCCGTTTCTTGTATTTTTATATCCCAAAGCGGACAACTTTGCTGCGGACGGGATCGCGTATTTTAAGATCAACCAGCTCGATATTGAGCTTTACACGGATTTAAAACAGCCGGAGCTGGAAGAAACTATAGAAGCGGTGCTGTTAAAGCACGGTATTTTCTATGCAAAAAGCGAGGTATGGATTGAATCGGAAAAGCTCTATGAAGTGCTGTATGAGATGGAGGTATAGACCAAATGAACAATAAAGTGAAGTTTAACATCTGCAACTGCCATTACGCATTGCAGAAGCTGTCGGAGGCCGGGGAAATCACCTTTGACACTCCGGTGGCAATGCCCGGTGCGGTATCCCTGGCACTGGACCCCAACGGGGAGCCGGAATCCTTTTATGCGGATGGCATTGAGTATTATATCATTGCCAACAACATGGGCTATGACGGGGACCTGGAACTGGCGCTGATCCCGGAGAGCTTCCGGACGGATGTGCTGAAAGAGGAAGCGGACACCAATGAGGTGCTGGTGGAAAACGCCAATTCAGAAACGGCGGCTTTTGCCCTGCTGTTTGAGTTTGACGGGGATATCCGCAAAATCCGCCATGTGCTGTATAACTGCTCCGCCAGCCGCCCGAAGATCGAGGGCAAGACCAATGAAGAGAGCAGGGAGGTACAGACGGAAACGCTGACCGTGAAGGCAAGGCCGTTGGCTAATGGTTATGTGAAGGCAAAGACCGGAAACAAGACGGCGGCGGAAACGTATGCAGGCTGGTACCAGTCTGTGTATCTGCCGACACCCAAAACAGAAACTGTACAGGAAGAGGGACAGGGTTAAAGGAGGATGAAAGGAAATGAGCATTGTGAAAAAGATCGGGATTGACGGGAAGGATGTCTTGTTTAAGGCATCCGCAGCCATCCCAAGGATTTACCGTTTGAAGTTCCAGCGGGATATTTATAAGGACCTGCGGATTCTGGAGAAGAGCATCGGGGAAGGGGATGAGGAACATTCCAACCTGGATTTATTTTCTTTGGAGATGTTTGAGAATATCGCCTATACGATGGCGAAACATGCAGACCCGGAGATCCCGGATGATGTGGAGGAATGGATGGATTCTTTCAATACGTTCTCCATTTACCAGGTGCTGCCGGAGCTTATTAAGCTGTGGGGGCTGAACGTACAAACGGATGTGGAGGCTAAAAAAAACTTCGCCCTACAGAGCGTGAAATGACCACACCGTTGTTCCTGCTTAGGTGTGTGCAGCTTGGGATTTCCATGGCGGATATGGAGCTTTTGTCCATCGGTCTAATCAATGATATGTACAGCGAGAGCAGGAATGATGAATGGAATTACTGCCAGATCGCTACGCAGGAGGATATGGACCGCTGGTGAGAGATACTTTATAGATTGTTTTTGTGAGAGGGTATATGTGGTGATACGGGGCAGGGATCTGTCCCGTATGATCACTTTTCGGAATTTATTTTATTGACCATGATATCATAGATACGGTCAATATCAGCATAAAAAAGAGAAATTCCACGTTTATGCAGGCGCAGGTTGTTCTTTAGATTATCTGCAATCAATTTTGCAGTACCGCCATGCAGTGTTAAGGGGATTCCTTTGCTTGTATGTATATGGTCAAAGTAATCTGCGGTGGTGGGGAACGCATTTTGAATTAGGAAAGCAGCGTTCCATCCACCGCATTTTCCTAAAACAATCTTCGTACATTTTTTGTACTTTTTAAGCTGGCTGTTATAGATTTTCTGGTATTTGGCATATTTGGAACTCACAGGAACCATCCAGAAAATTTCAGGATGCCGGGTGTCCTGTATTGCAAGATAGTGGGGACGGTAGTTGCCGTCTTCTTTATTGGACATCAAGGTGCTGTCCTGTATTTCTTCAAAAAAGGTATCTTTTATGTGATAGTAAAATCCGGATTGTATTTTCATAAATCTCCTTAATAAAAATCCCCACCACGAAGGTGGGGATAAGATGTTCACACCGAATAATTTATAATCGCACCATCGGTAAGCGAAAACATTTAACGCACTGAATAATTTGTACCCCGCACCATCAGTAAGCGGCAACATTTTCTGTACTTTTATTATATGCAATATCCAGAAAAAGTACAATAGGAATTTTGTTAAAAATTGATGAAAAAAATATTGTAGGTTTTGGGCTGTTACATGGGCACTTGTCATAACGGCAGGTGCTTTTTCATGTTGTACGGGAGCCAGAGATGGCTTTTTTTTCGTGGAAGGAAAGGCAGGTGGGAGTGTGGCATCCAGAATCCAGGGTATTACAGTTGAGATCGGCGGGGATACTACGAAACTCTCAACTGCCCTTTCAAAAGTTAATAAGGAAATCCGGGATACGCAGTCACAGCTTAAAGATGTAAACAAGCTCCTGAAGCTGGACCCTGGTAATGCAGACCTGATGGCGCAGAAGCAGAAACTTTTGACGCAGGCCATCAGCGAGACGAAGGAAAAGCTGGATTCTTTGAAGCTGGCAAGCCAGCAAGCAAATGAAGCACTGGCAAAAGGGGAGATCAGCCAGAGCCAGTATGATGCGCTCCAGCGTGAGATCGTGGAGACAGAGAAAGCACTGGAAGAACTGGAGAAGCAGGCGGATAAGTCTGCGGTGGCGTTGCAGAAGATCGGGGCAACCGGGGAGAAGCTGAAAAGCGTAGGTTCTTCCATTGAAGGTGTCGGTCAGAAGCTGATGCCTGTTACGGCAGCAGTTGGCGGGCTTGGCGCTGCGGCAGTGAAGGTGGCGGCGGACTTTGACTCAGGAATGAGCCAGGTGGCGGCTGTGTCCGGTGCTACAGGAAAGGAACTGGACGCACTCCGGGAGAAAGCCCGTGAGATGGGCGCAAAGACGAAATTCTCCGCATCCGAAGCGGCGGAAGCCATGAACTATATGGCAATGGCCGGATGGAAAACCGGGGATATGCTGGACGGCATTGAGGGGATCATGAACCTTGCCGCTGCCAGTGGTGAGGATCTGGCGACCACTTCTGATATTGTGACAGATGCCCTGACTGCACTTGGGCTGTCAGCGAAGGATTCCGGGCATTTTGCGGATATCCTTGCGGCGGCAAGCAGCAATGCAAATACAAATGTTTCCATGATGGGCGAGACATTTAAGTATTGTGCGCCGGTTGCCGGGGCGTTGGGATTTACGGCGGAGGATACCGCCGAAGCGATTGGCCTGATGGCGAATGCGGGCATTAAGTCTTCCCAGGCCGGTACTGCCATGCGAACCATGCTGACCAGCCTGACCGGGGAAGTGACCTTTGTGGGGGATGCTTTTGGGGAGTTAACCATCCAGACCACAAATACAGATGGCAGTATGCGGAGTCTTGGGGATATCCTGGCGGACTGCCGGGTGGCTTTTTCCCAGATGTCTGAATCGGAGCAGGCGGCGAACGCGGAGGCACTGGTAGGGAAGAACGCCATGAGCGGCTTCCTTGCGGTGATGAACGCAGCTCCTGCGGATATCGAAAAGCTGAATAATGCCATTACGAACTGTGACGGAACAGCGGAAAAAATGGCGGAGACCATGCAGGACAATCTGGCAGGGCAGCTCACCATTTTGAAAAGCCAGTTGGAAGAGCTTGCCATCTCCATCGGGGAGATTCTGATGCCGTCCATCCGGCAGATCGTGTCATGGATTCAGGGGCTGGTGGACTGGCTAAACGGATTGGATGAAGGCACGAAGAAGATCATTGTCACCATTGCTTTGGTGACGGCAGCCATCGCCCCGGTGCTGATTGTGATCGGCAAAGTGGTGGGAGCCATTGGAACCATTATGACAGTGATCCCGCTGGTTGCGGGATCCATTTCCGGCGTGGTTGGTTTTGTGTCCGGCACAGTGATCCCGGCGATTACGGCGGTGGTGGCGGCAATCGGGTGGGTGCCGATTGCCATTGCGGCAGTGATTGCTGTTATTGTGTTGCTGTGGAATAAATGTGAGTGGTTCCGGGATGCGGTCACTGCGGTATGGGAGGCGGTTAAGTCAGCGACCATTGCGGCTTGGAACGCTATCGGAACCTTTTTGACAAATTTGTGGAGTAGGATTGTCCAGACAGGGAAGACGGCCTTTCAGGGGCTTGCTTCCTTTTTTACTGCCTGCTGGCAGGGCATCCAGAATATGTTTACCACAGTGCTCACAGCTATTTCTGTATTTTTCAGCACCATCTGGAATGCAATCCGGGCTACGGTGGTGACGGTTGGCATGGCAATCCAGACCTTCCTTACTACGTCATGGACAGCAATTAAAACGGTTATTACTACAATTCTGACGGCCATCCAGACGGTATTTACTACGGTATGGAATGCGATAAAGGCGGTTGTGACAGCGGTGGTGTCTGCCATCCAGAGTTTTATCACTACGGCTTGGAACACGATAAAATCCGTAGTGACTGCGGTGATGAACGCGATCCGTTCTGTGGTGTCTGGTGCATGGAACAATGTAAAAGCCGTGACTTCTTCCGTGCTGAATGCGGTAAAGTCAGCGGTTTCCACGGTATTTAACAGCGTGGTTTCCAGCATCCGGACGGCCATGGGGAATGTGTACAGTGCGATTGTGTCCGGCTTTAACCGGGCGGTCAGCTTTATTACCGGGCTGGCGTCAAGCGCCTTCCGGTGGGGAGCAGATTTAATTAATGGGATTGTAAACGGTATCCGGAGCTGTATTGGAAATGTAGTCAGCGCGGTGTCGGATGTGGCAAACGCTATCCGTTCCCACCTGCATTTCTCCGTGCCGGATGAAGGACCGCTGACCGATTATGAGAGCTGGATGCCGGACTTTATGAAAGGGCTGGCGCAGGGCATTGAGAAGGGCAAAGGCTTGGTGAAACAGGCGGTGGAGGGCGTGGCTACGGATATGGTCATCAGCCCGAAGGTGTCTGCAATGGAAACGGCACAGATGCAGGTTTCTTCCATGGATTCCATCCGGCAGATGGTAAGCGGCATTCAGGAAATGTTCGCTGGAATGCAGAATACGGACAACATGGGAACCATCTGCATCCCGGTGTATATCGGAGGGACGCTTCTGGATGAAGTGGTGGTAAACGCGCAGGCAAGGCAGAATCTGAGGTCAGGAGGGAGATAGGGATGGCATTTATACAGTATCTGACATTTGACGGGACGCCGCTCCCCCTGCCGGATTCCTATGAGGTGCAGATGACAGATGTGGAAGCGGATTCCGGCGGAGAGACGGAGGCGGGGACAACGCAGAGGGATGTGGTGCGGCTTGGCGTGGTATCTATCCCGGTCACGTTCTCTGTCTCTCCAAAGTGGCTGAAACTTCTGACGGGGTTTAAGCAGAAAGAGAAGATTAAGGTGAAATATTTTGATACGGAGACATTGGAAATCAAACAGGCGGAAATGTTTATTGAGGGGTATAAGGCAAGCCTTGTGAAAGATACATCCTATAAAGGGCTGTGGAAGGTGTCATTCACTTTGAAGGAATTTTAAATAGTAGATGATTTTTGGTAAAGTGTCCGTTATAATGAAAGAAACAAATCGGGAGTTAATGAGGTGAGAAAATGAAAAATCCGTGGGAAGAAATTTCATTAGCTGATTATGAAAATCATATGAAACTTGATTCTGTTATGCAACTACAGGCTATGAATGAAATGATGAAAGGTCAATTTGATACTTACTCCATTTCCAGTGTAATAATATTTGGTATTGCAGGAGGTAATGGCCTTGAACATATCAAGAAAGAAAAATTTAAAAAAGTATATGGAGTTGACATTAATTCCTCTTATTTACAATCCGTCATACAAAGATACCCAAATTTGCACGGACTTCTGGAATGTTTGTGTATCAACTTAATAGATGAAGCGGATAAGCTGCCAGAAGCAGATATGGTTATTGCGAATCTATTGATTGAATATATCGGATACGAGTGCTTTCAGAACGCAATCTGGCAAGTAAATCCAAAGTATGTTTCATGTATTATTCAAATCAATATGGAGGATAATTGGGTATCAGACTCCCCCTATCTACATGTATTTGATGGACTGGAACGGGTACACCATCAAATGGAAGAACGGGCATTAGAAAAAGCAATGCGCGAAATTGATTATCACACAATCAGAACTTTAGAGCATAAGTTACCTAATGGTAAAAAACTGGTACAGATAGATTTTGAAAGATAACTTTCAATTTTTAGAACTGAACAGATCCGAAATTGTAAGGGAGAATATCGTGTTACTTAATATAGCAGAAACATTTGAATTGTTGTTTGATAAAAATAATAATGTTGCGTATAAAGCATTACAGGAGTTGCAAAAAGAAAGTGAAGAAACGGATTGCATTTATGCTTATATGGATAGATTAGGCGATATGCTTGACAGTGATAATTCTTATATTCGTACAAGAGGGCTTGTGCTGCTTGCCTATAATGCAAAATGGGATAAAGATAATAAAATTGATGAAGTCATAGATAAATATTTGAAACACATAACGGATGTGAAACCCATTACGGCAAGACAATGTATCAAGTTGTTGCCGATTGTTGCAAAGTATAAGCCGGAATTGAAGAAGGATATTCTTTCTGCACTTCATACGGCAAATATATCTGTTTATGAGGATAGTATGCAGCCATTAGTTTATAAGGATATTAAAAAAGCATTGAAAGAAATACAGAAACTATAAAAGCACAAATTCCTGCTTGCCAATAAAAATTGAAATAGAATTAGGAGAAAAATATGTCAGAATTAACATCTATGATGAATATAGGCAAAGAAATGGAAAGAAAGCTGACAACTGTTGGAATTGATTCGGCTGAAAAACTTATTGAGACAGGTTCAAAACAGGCATTTCTAAAGTTGAAAGAGGTGTATCCACAAGTTTGTCTGGTACATTTGTATACTTTGGAAGGGGCAATTCATAATATTGAGTTTAACTGCCTTTCGGAAGATAAGAAAAAAGAGTTAAAAGAATTTAGTGATTTTTTGAGAAAATAGGGTCATATAGGAGTAAATTCTGCTTCCAAAGAAAATTTGCAATGATATTTATACGGGGCATCAGTCAGAAATGGCTGGTGCTTTTGTGTGGAAAGGGGTGTTTTCATGTACCCGGTCAGCGAAGCATTCCTGCAGGCGGTGCAGGAGAATACCAGAAAGTATTACTGGACAGGGAAGATCACCACAAAGGCAAGTGTGGAATATCGCTTTGGATATGAGGATATTGTCAAAGGCAGCGGCTATATCACCGCACAGTGCTGTGGAAGTACGGAGATTGAGCTTGGGACAGTGTATGCTGCGGGATCACCCTGTTTTCACAGATTGACCGATATACCTTAGAGGATGCGAAAGTAGAGCTTTCCTACCATCTGCGGATAGCGGATGGCAGTTTTGAAGAAGTGCCTATGGGAATTTTTGAAGTAAGTGAAGCGAACCGGACAGCGCATTGTCTGGAACTGAAAGCTTATGATTATATGCTCCGGTTTGAGAAAAGTTTCAATGGGTTTGAGACAGTGGGGAACGCTTATGCGTTCCTTGCTTTGTGCTGTAAATCCTGTGCTGTGGAGCTGGCGCATACGCAGGCGGAGATAGAAGCCATGCCAAACGGGGCAGAGATGCTTTCTGTTTACCCGGAAAATGATATCGAGACATACCGAGATGTGCTGTATTTTGTAGCGCAGGTGCTGGGCGGTTTCTTTTGCATCAACCGGGAAGGGAAGCTGGAGCTTCGGAAATATGGAAGCAGCCCTGTGATGGAGATTCAGAGTAAGCATAGGTTTACCAGCAGTTTTTCTGATTTTATCACACGGTATACGGCGGTCAGTTCTACGAATCTCCGCACGGAGACGGCGGAGTATTATGCCCTGGAAACAGATGATGGGCTGACCATGAATTTAGGCATAAACCCGCTTTTGCAGTTTGGCCTAGAAGAAACAAGGGAGCAGCTTTGCCGGAATATCTTAAATGACCTCTCCGTTGTGAACTATGTACCGTTTGATTCCAATACCATAGGCAATCCGGCGTTAGACCTTGGGGATGTGCTGACCTTTACCGGAGGGCAGGCGGACGGGGAGCAGTTGACCTGCATTACAGCTTTTAACTGTAAGATAGGGGGAAAGCAGACGCTGAAATGTGTGGGGAAGAATCCGAGGCTTTCCCAGGCGAAGTCAAAGAATGATAAAAACATTTCCGGCCTGTTGAACCAGATCGAGGCGGGAAAGATCGGGATTCATACTTTTACCAATGCTTCTGCCTACAGCGTTGCACAGACGGATGTGCGGATTATCAGCATTGAGTTTGCATCGAAAGAGGAAACCCATGTACAGTTCTTCGGGCAGGTGGTTGTGGATGTCAGTACCGTACAGCAGGAGCGGACAGCCAGTGCCGTGGGGAATATTGTGGTGCCGTTTCTATCAGGGACAGGAAATACAGACACAGAGGGCGGTTCCGGTGATACTTCCGGCACCGGAGAAAATGAAAGGAGCACCAATGATGTGACCGTGGCAGTGGAGCTTCCGGTCACATGGACGGAGGATGGAAAAGCAGTGGCGTATGTCACTTTCGAGTTTAATGATGAAGAAATCCACATTCATCATCCGGTAGAGACCTGGGGCAGTGGGAAGCATATCCTTTCCCTGTATTATCCCATTGACAATCTGATGCCGAATATCACAAACACATTCAATGTGTATCTGCGGATAGAGAACGGCACCGGGGAGATTGAAACCGGGGCGTGTATCGCTTCCATCAGCGGACAGGCCATGGCAGCGGCAGCAGCCTGGGACGGTAAGATTACGGTGGAGGAATCGGTTGGGCCGTTCCAGATTGGAGGCGGCTTGAATGTGAAAGGTTATACGGATGCCATTCAGATAGAAACGATGGAACTGGTGCAGAGAAGCTACACGGACAGCATCAGCAGGGTAATCATCGGCGCATTTTCAAAACCAGTGGAAACGGAGGGAACGTAATGAGATTAAATGGAACCATGGTACTGGAGCTGACGGATGTGAATACTTCGGAGGTTGAAACGGTTACGGAAGAAAATATGATTACGAATGCGATAAATAACATTTTGGGTACAAACCCTATGGGGATTTTCTATGCGACAACAGGGGAGTATGACGATTCGGTTTTATGGAATGGGACGCTTCTGCCCATCTGCCCGAACATGATCGGGGGCATCCTGCTTTTCTCCAATACGCTGGAAGAAAATGCGGATAACGTCTACCAGTATTCCGCCAATCTGCCTGTGGCCTATGCTTCCAATAATGTCAATTCCACAGCCAACCTTGCAAGAGGGAGCCTGAACCTGACGGAGAGCAAAGCACTGGATAATGGCTATAAGTTTGTATGGGAGTTCACGCCAAGCCAGGGGAATGGGACGATTGTGGCGGTTGCGCTCACCAGTGCGTTGGGAGGGCAGAACGGTTTTGGGAGTCTTGTAGGGGATTCCAGTGCCTTCCTACAGCTCAAAGCGGCGGATATCGGGGATGTTCCAAAGGCGAAGCAGTTGGTGTTATTTGAGGCAGTGGAGGTGGACTTTGAGAAGAACCTGATGTACTCTATCACATTCAGCAATTCCGCTGTCCTGATTAAGAAAGTCCGTATTCCCATCTTTGATATCGGGTTAAATGAAAAGTTGGATGATTCCACTTATACCGTTTTGGAGGAGCAGGCGGTGCAGACTTCTACTTTCTTATTCTTAGGTGATTATACGCTTTATGGGGAGTTTTTTGATGGAAAGGACGGGTATTGGTATGGCTTTTCCAATCAGGGGAATTCATCCGGAAACGCAAAGATGGTTTGGATAAAGATTTCCAAAACGGATTATTCCATGGCGGAAGGGGAGTGGACGCTTTCCAACGCAAAGCTGATGGATGTGGGGAACCGGGATGAGGAGAACACCTATCCGGAACGTGTGGTCAAAAGCTGCATGAGGAATGGGTATCTATATGTCCCGGCCTACAACAAAAAGGGTATTTACAAAATCAATGCCAGCAATTCCGCAGATGTGACACTGATTGAGTTTGGTTTTACTTCCAAATGGAAGCCACTTTGTGATACAGGAAGCTGTGAGGTGTATATGACGCTTATCGGGGATATCATTGTGGCCGGGGATTTCCAGGTACTGGCGGATGATACCATTGTGCATACACAAGGGAGCGTGCGGTTAAAAAATGCGGCAACACCATTGTTCCAATACAAACATTTCTTACTGGGTTGGGGAGGAAGTTACGGGAATGAATACCGTACTATGTATTTGCTTACACCATATCTGGCAAGTATCAACAACCTTTCTTCTGCGGTGGTAAAGACAGTGGACAAGACCATGAAGATCACCTACACACTGACAGAGATGGAAGCAACAGAATAAGTTTGGGATCACAGCGGCGGCTTTTCGGGGCAGGCCGCTTTTTCCATAGAAAAAAGAAAGAGAGGGCTTTTCGATGAAGGAGTTTGTAAATGTCATCCAGTGCGGGTTTGCTGCCATGGGCGGATTCTTCGGATGGGTGATGGGAGGATTTGACGGTTTTTTGTATGCGCTGATTGTGTTTGTGGTGGTGGATTACCTGACCGGGCTGATGGCTGCGGCAGTGGAGAAAAAGCTGTCCAGCGCTGTGGGCTTTAAGGGCATCTTTAAAAAGATCGTGATTTTCTGCCTGGTGGCAGTCGGTCATATCGTGGATATGCACATCATCCAGGCAGGGAGTGCGCTTCGGACAGCGGTAATCTTCTTTTACCTGTCCAATGAAGGGATTTCCATTCTGGAGAATGCTTCCCGCATCGGGCTTCCGGTGCCGGAGAAGCTGAAAGCAGTGTTGGAGCAGTTACGGGAAGAAAAAGAGGAATAGGGGAAATTTGATGTGGGGCATCGGCAGAAATAGCTGGTGTCTTTTTTGATGCAGAAAAAAGAAAGAGAGGGCTATGTGATATGAAACTGATCCAGAATTATCTTACAAAATCGGGATGTTATAAGGCAGGAAGGAAGATCACGGTAAAGGGGCTGATGATCCATTCCGTGGGCTGCCCGCAGCCGAAGGCTTCTGCTTTTATTTTCCAAGCCTAAGGTAAAAACCACCGCCTTTAGGCGGTAGAGCTTCAGC